>Ga0157359_1000090_pt1 | contig 26055 bp, 11 predicted proteins | sample AttcapACBM3_FD_111482 | JGI IMG/M metagenome (GOLD analysis project Ga0157359, IMG submission 111482) | Fungus gardens microbial communities from leaf cutter ant in Botucatu, State of São Paulo, Brazil - Atta capiguara ACBM3 | ecosystem: Host-associated > Fungi > Mycelium > Unclassified ...
ATAAATCTTACTTTCCAAGCACTGAGGTTTCATAACATAAGACTGACACTTACAATTCCTCTCGACACAACATGTGTCGATACTCCACCTCTCAAACCTACAACTATGATCTTGACTTGAGTTATCATTTTCCTCTCAACCATCTTCATGCTCTTATGTGGGCAGACTATCAAGGTACACTGGAAGGCACTAAATAAGGAACAGAAGGAATTAACCACAGAAAGCACCCAAGGAATTTCAAGCTGCAAAAAAAGGAACTAAAGTCAAAGAACAAACTGAGATTGGAACCTTGAGATCATTTTGAAGGAAATCCCACTGAAGAGAAGATTGAGCTCACCTTAGGAAAGATCAAGAGAGCCTCCCGAAAGACAAGGAGAAGGTTTTTGTAATAACAGGAAATGAGCACCCACTTATCTGTTAAGATCATAGATTTTAAAGTTATGTATTAATAAATTTGTTGATTGTCATAGGTCAAACTCTGAGTTGTATCTGTCTCCATCTGCTTCTTTCTCTCTTACTACCATCTTGTATAGTAGCACCCAACAGAGAATTAGCAAATACAATTTTCCCCTTCATTCTAAAGGTCAGTTGATGTTGTCTAGCCCTAACAATTCTAGGGAATCATTTATACTTTCCAATGTTTTATCTGTAGCATATGCTGACAGAGTTCAAGCATTAAACAATTATTCTACTTAGGCCAAACAAGTAGAAAGCATAGAACTTCAATGTTCTCCCTCTGCTCTTTTCTATGCAACAGTAGGTGAGGGAATAAATGCTACTACTGACAAGGTACCAGTAGTTGAGACAATATGTGTTCCTCATACTACTAACATATGTGTTTCACAAGATCAAACAACCCCAGCCATTGAATAGACAACTCTGGCTATATATTGTTCCAAGGAACAGTCAATGGTAATTAACAATATAGTCACTTCTCAAGGCTTAGAATTAGTAGTAATCCCTTACATTGTATATCAACCTCCTGACCCACAGCTGTGGGATAGTAACTTTTGTTCAGCATCTATCTTTGAAATGAACAAATACCTAGAAGGTAATGCTAAAAAAATCACATGCTCACTTCACAGAATAACATCTTTTGTCAGACAATGGAAACTAGAAGATAAAATAGCTAACAACATTTCTCAAATTACAAAGTTTGGCTTTGTGGCCTGGGACTTTCTTACAGCAATCTATGAATCAGGCTGGGACAAATTAGCAGTTAGCAAGGATAAATCTTTTAGGCAAACTGTATCTTTGCAATTCAACAAGATATATACAAACAATGCAAATACTAACAAATTATCTTCCAAAAGAAAAGAAAAGAAAGCAAACATTTCAAGAATTCCTTTTCTAATTCTATCTATGCCTAGCAGAAGTGTCTTGGCTAAATCAAAATTTTACAAAAAAAACTTATCACAGGATTTGAAATCTAAATTTAAAGGCAAATCATACACCAAAGCCTCTAAAGATAAACCAAAATTTAACATGATTACCAAAGGCCCTTTGCAAAAATAGATTATTATCCCAATGAGTACAAACAATACTGAAAGAATCATTGCTCAAGCAAGTAAGCATGTTAGAAACATCAACAAATCATTGAAAAATATAAAATTTGAAATTGCTGTTAACTATATTCAACTAGATAGTAAAAATATAATTGTCACTACTAACAAAGTAGCAGTATCTTCTGATCTGAACACAGTGGAGAAATACATCAAGGACTTGAATAATATAGACTCAGATAATATCATAAGCCCAAGATTACCATAGTTAAAATCCTATCTCAAGATATTATATATTTTATACTTTGTGGAAGATACTAATCTTCCTATTACTCCTAACATCATAGAGAGAATAATTCAAAGCAATCATATCTTCAATGATCTGATTTTGGCCTCATGTTTCTGAGTTATTAAGGCTTCACAAAAATCTGACATGGCAGTTATTTAGATTGATATTTGAGATTTATAGAATGGAACAAAAGCAAAGTGTCTCATAAACAGGTGCTTTAATGTAGATTGACATATTGTGACAATCAGGAGAACAAACATAAATTCTAGAGTATCTCAGTGCAAAAACTGCTGAAAGTAGGGGCATACTACCCACATATGTTACATATATGGAGCAAAATATCAGAAATATAATGGACCACACAAAATTAAACATCACAGAGATATGGCATGGTATTGCAAACTAAACTTCAAGATAAATCCTCCAAAACTCAAAACTCTAAAAGAAATAAATATGTTTTCAAATGTATAAACTGTATAGGTGATCATTAAGCTGATAGTACTAACTTTTTTGGAAACACAGGTTCAATAAGAAATGGCACAGTAAGAAGATACAAGAGCTTTGAAAAATCAGAGCCAATTCAATTTACTCAACAGTAGATGGAGGTAAATAATGATTTTGAAATATCTTAACCTTTTTTCACAGAATGTTCATAAGAACAAACTACTCATCAAAACTATTCTAGAAAACAACAAAAATTATGATATTTTATTTATCCAGGAACCACCTTGGTCAATTATTTGTCAAATACCAAGTTCTCTATCTAAAGAAGAAGAAAACATTGTTAGCACTTCTCACCACCCATCATGGATTACATTTGCAAGAACATCTACTAACAATAACAATCATTCAAGGGTTGTTACTTATATCAATATCAATTTGATTGGCCTATAATTTTTATTGTCAATGTATATTCAAATAAACAACAGAATGCTTTAAAGTATCTAAAGGATACTAAGGTAAATCTAAATAACATTCTTACTATGACAGAAGATTTTAATATCAGGAATAATGATTGGAACCTACTATATCTCTATCATTCAGTATATACTGATATGCTTTGGGAAGTGACTGATAGCTTTGGTCTAGAATTATCAAGTTCCATTAATCTAGTACCCACTTGATATACTGACAATTCTCAAGATATGAGTTTAGTACTAGACTTAATATTCCTTTAAGCAAGATCAGAGGAATTCAATAGTTACAAAATTCTACCAGATTTATAAAGTCCATCAGATCATGCTCCTCTATTGATTACTATCATTATGAGCTTAGGACTATGTTGGGTTCCATAGAGATAACTAACATTACTAGCTGCAAAACACTTGAATGTATAACTCAAGAATACACTACTATTGTAGAAGATCTCTAGTACAAATTTCCAAAAATGGTCAATATTACTAAATGGTCTAAGGTATGGTGGGACAAAGAATATAATAGAGATTTGGCTGTATACTGGATTTATAGGCAAAGAAACAACCAGGTCAAGTATAGAAAAATGATAAAAATGGCTAAAAAGAGCTTTTTCAACAGCAAAATTCAAGAAATAGTGTTGATTAACAAAAGACTATGGGACCTTATGAACTAGGTCAAAAAGTGTAAGTTGCCTGCTATGGAAGCTATTAAATTCAATAGTAGATTATATAACAATTTGGATGAGTTGTGGCAAGTGCTATACCAGTTGTATAATTCAGCTCAAGATCACCCCATTGAATTGCAAATCCTAGAAGAAATACCCTTATACCCATGAATTGAATAGCTTCCCTTTTCCAGCATGGAGTTCAAAGACTCTATAAATACATACAATAACTTGTCTATTCCTGGACTGGATTATGTTTCTTGAAGACATCTCAAAGAAGTACTAAATGACAATAAATGTTGTTTTAATATTGTCAAAATAGTGAACACATGTATCAACTTCAGCTACTAGCTGATATATTTCAAGAAATCAACTTCTGTCATCATTTCAAAACTAAATAAACTCTTGTATGACATCCCTAAGGTCTTTTGTCCTATCATGCTTCTCAACATGCTTGGTAAGCTAATTGAAAAAGCAATAAGCAAGAGATTGCAAGTCCATATTATTATATCCAATTTCATTTATTCAAGTCAATTGGAAGGAATCAAGCAACATTCAACAAGGGATGCTGGGATCCTTCTTACTCATCTTATATGAACAGGATAGGTGAAAGATTTCCATACAAGCACTCTTGTATTTGATATAGTGCAATTTTTCTCTTTTCTTAATCATTATCTCATTCCTATAATCTTAGACAAAGATAGTTTTAATCTGAAGATTTCTTAATTCTTTTCTAATTATTTAATCAACAAACATACTCAATATGTCTGGAACAATTTCATTTCACCTTTCTTTAGAGCTGATGTTAGTGTTGGTCAGGGATCTGCCCTCTTGTCTATTTTATCAGCTCTTTACATTGATTTAGTTTTTCATATACTAGAAAAAAGAAGAAAAAATCTTTCAATTTTTATTTTTATTTCCTTTTTGTCATTTGTTGATAATGGACTTCACATTTCTTAGGAAAAATGTTTTGAAAAATCAAATACAAACCTTTTTTTATAGCTATAATATTGTTTCTTCTCTTTTTAGACAGTTCAGTCTTGTCATCAAGTATGACAAGCCAAAAAAATTTCATTTCTCCAGAGCATCTAAAAACTTGAACTCTCCTCCTTTAAATTTGAGACCTTTAGAAAGTATGATACTTAAGCAAAAGGACATTTGGTGATATCTAGGTTTCTTTTCTGATAGAAAGCTTTTGTTCCAACATCATATCCATTACTACTCCAACAAAACCTTATCCACTATCAAGTACATGAAAATATTGGGTAATTTAACTAAGGGGCTTTCACCTATATACAAACATCTCTTATATAGAATGTATATACTCTCTATCACTCTATATGGTTTTCAGCTCTGATATTTCAAAAAAGCACCATTATACCAACCACTCAAAGAACTGAGGAAAATGCAAAGAAGAGTAATCTTTTGGATTATAAGAGTTTTTTATACATTACCATCATGGGAAGTGGAAATGATAGCTGGTTTTATTTCCATCCATTTTTATCTTGACAAAATCAGTATATAATATCATTTATGAATAGCAATGCTCCCCAAGCAACATGTGATCAGTTCATTACTAGATAAACATTACTCAAAGAAGGCTAAGCTATATTATATGGCTACATCTCATTTAACTCTGAAGTAGTGCTTAAGAATCAAGAGTCCCATAATGAATACCAACAATCATTTAAATGAAGTATATTCTTTTGACAGTTTAAATAAAGAATTTTCTCTAGGCTCTTGTTTAGTAGACATTTTTTCTGACTAATTTTCTTTTATTTCAGTTAATTGTAAAGATCCAAAAGCTCTAGTTATTCATCAGAATGGACTTAACAACATCTATAAGAATTCCCTCACCAAGCATAATACTGTTCTTATTGTAATAGATGCTAGTGTCAAGAATAATGTTGCCACATCAATTTTACACATTTGTAGAGGTCAAGAAATAATTACAAAGACAGTTTATTATACAATGAACATGACATTTTCAGAGACTGAGCTTTTTGCCATTAGATATGGTGATAATTATACCACTTAGCTACAAGATATTTTACACATTGTTATTATTATGGATATTATTCCTACTGCAAAATAGATCTTTGATTCCAACATTCATCCTCAACAACTTTACTCTATTACTATATCTAAAGACCTTAGAGTATTTTTCAAGAATTTGAACAATTCTATCAAATTCTGGGATTGTCCAAGTTATATCAAATAGTCCCATTATCTTATGGTTGACAAGAAGTAAAAATAGCTTCAAATTAATCCCATTCTCTTTTACAAATCTTTATGAAAATTTAGCTGAAAAGAAGAATGTGATGATATTGTTCAAAAATAGAAGATGACTTTCCAAGTATCTGAATATAAAGAAAGAAATTTCCTTGAACTAAACAATAATGATAATCAACCAATTTACCTGACATACTCTAAGAGCAGTATATGAATAAGACACTTTGGTTTTTCAACCTCAATATGTACATGTGTTACAAGAATGATCACAAATCACACACCTATTGGTGAATATAGGCTTAGGTTCTTTTCTAAAGAATTCTTTGCTTGTTTGTGTGAAGATTACTCTATCAAAACAAGAAGGTACATCATGTTTTATTGTGCAAAATACAAAAAATCTTGGAATCCTAAGAGAAAATCCCTTAAGAATGTTCTTATATTCCTAGAGTTTAATCCTAGTGCTTTTTGTTTCTAAGAAGATATCACTTAGGACTTCTATAGTAGTTAGGTTTCTTTTTCCTTCTTATTTTTTTATTTTAATATTAACAATTTATTACACAGGGTATAATGGCAGTCTGTACCTACAGGAGGATCTATGTATGGAGTTATGAACCCTAACCTTACTTATGTAGTTACCCAACACAAAGGAGTACTAAGAAATTGAACCTGTAACCTTAAGTAGGTTTGAGGTAAGCATAATACATATAGACAGGGAACTTTTCCACTATGTTATCTCTCCTCCTCTTTTTCCTTCTTATTATTCTTTCTTTTCTTGTTTCATTCTTTTATTTAATATATTATGTAGTTACTATGGTCTACTATCATGTCTCATGTAATAAATTGTTGATTTTAAGAATAAAAATAAGATCAAAAGTTGTATCCATTATGTATAGCACTCACCCTCATTCAAGTTGCATCTTTCCCTACATAAATGGCACTCAATACTTTCTGGACTATACCCTCTCTCTCAAGGATAACACTCAACTATTTCCAAGTTGTATCTTTTTCCATAAAGATAGCACTCAAACTCTATAACAGAGTTTGTTCAATCTAATATCTAATATCTGTCTCTGTAAAAATGCAGATCAATCACAAATCTAGTTACTTGTAGAGCTAGATAGAGATATTAATATTACTTAGTGTAGAGACATCTCAAGTAGTCTTCACTTAAGTCTTCTTATGTCTTAGATATAATTTCTTGTATTTAAGGCTAGTAGATACATACATTGTGTAAGCTAGCCTATTAATCAACAAAAGTTGACATCAATATCTAGTTATCCAACCAAACTCTAATATTAATAGTAATATCAGAATTCTCAAGAGTGAACTTGGATATTTTTCTTTTCTTTTCTCTTTTTCTTTATAAGTTTAGTTTTCTCTCTGTTTCTTTCTTGGACATAGCTAAGGAGAGTGTGACTTGTCACACATGATAGTTACAAATCAATATTACTATTAACATACTATATGATATCATTCTTCTAGAATCTTCTTTGTTCTTCCATGTATCACATGATTGTGTGACAGTCACATGTTACATTGTAATATTATATCATAATCATATAGTCATACAACAGATAGAATATTGTAAAATATACTGAAAAGATGAATAGTATTAAAGATATACAGACTATTATCTGTAGTATATAAGGAAGACCATTCTAAGTAAGAACTCTATTGAGTTCTCTTATACTACTCAATATAAGAGTTGTGTTTTTGTCCAAACATTAGGGTTTAAGTTCATAAATAACATACTTAATTCTATTACTATAACTCTTATTCTAACCTCTCTGAATCTTTTTCTGAAAACATAATCATATAACTTGTAAGAGGCATAACACATAAGTTGAAACTAAGGTTGTTTAGAAGTTTATATCTGTACATTATAGATAAATCTGAATATTTGATCTGTATACTTTATGTATTTTTTAATGAACTTTTTCTCTAAGTGTAAACTATACTTAATATCAATGAACCTGTAAGTGGAAAAGTTTGGAAAAATTAAAGGATATTTAGTAGAATAGATAACAAAAGTGTTACAAACAATTCTACCTTATGTTTAACAGATGTTTATCTCATGCTAGATATGCTTTGGACATATGTTAGGGCTTGTTTCACTTATGATTTACCATTACTGTGCCTTGTATTCTTCTCATTATAATATTAGTTAGCATCTCACATAATAGTAGAGACTTCCTTATACTTTCCTTATGTTATTCTTCAAGAACACTTTTTCATGGTTAGTAGGTATATATAGTAGTAGATACAGACCTGTATCTTGATGCTTTACCAATTGATCATTCTCTTCACTCTTACTTAAGTCTTTGTCTAAGTTGTAACCTGAGCCAAGCTTAGAATTGTAACAAAAATTAGAATAAAGTAAAGCATAAAATTTATTCAACTTGTATCTTCATAACTATAAGAGAACCTGCTACTTTACTAAAAAATCAAACCTCAAACACTACCAATATCTGTTGTTGAACTTATAAACTTTTTCTTTCTTAGACTACAAGCCTCAAATACTGCTACCAACACTATGGAGTTTGTCAAGTTAACTCTACTATTCTTGTTTCCAAACTCTGTTAAGTTATCAGACATAGTTCACACTAAAAGATGAAAGCCTGTGGAATTGGCTTGAAGATATATAAGATATGAAAACTCTATACAATGAGCTTAGTGATACAGACTTCCCAAAATGACCTTAGCTTTAGCTTATGTACTATGCTGCTTGTTTACCACATGGTTGCAACTTCAGAAAGTAGAATAAAGTTTGAAGGAGATGAGTACTGATAATGGTATATTGCTGTTGAATACCAGGAATTAAGTTTACTTGGATATTCATTAATTATTAGACTAGCAAATTACAGTGTAATTACTAGTCTTATATACAAGGAAGATAAATAGAAGATGCTTGGAGGTTTTAGATTATAGTTCCAAGTAGAGATTTTAATGATGAAACACTAAAAGGGGTCAAATAGAAGAACTTCACTATAGAAGGCTGAGTTTGATAGGAGTATCTTTATCATGTAAGATTAAGTACTTGAGAGATTCAAGATTGTTATATCACTACTGCTAGGATGTATGATAGGAAATATGACTATCATGAAAGATAGGCTTTTGTTGGAATTTAAGAAGATATCATTGCCATAATATTATAGTATGTGTGAATCCTTAGATTTTATTTTGATTTTATTTTATTTTATTTTTCTTTTATTTCCTGAACAATGAAGAGACATGTGACCATGGTCACATGACATATCACATGATATTATATCATAAGACTAAAACATAAGAAAAAAGGCTAAAAGGATAACATCAAGATGCATGTTATGAACTTAAGTCTTTAGGGTGAGACGAAAGAACAACTCTTGTATTGAGTAACACAAGAGAACTCGATAGAGAACTCTTCTACAAACTAGTCTACTTTATATAGTCCTATAGATGGTCTGTGCTAACTACTGTGCACCCTACCCTAAACAACCATATGTAGTCCATGAGGCCAATATGTGGTGTCCATGTTGTATGACATTATTTGTTCTTGAATCTTCTACTAAATTCTCCCAAGTCTTGTGATCTGTCTTGTGACTACACCATCAGGTTGTGACTGATGTGACAGCATGACTGATCAACCCTAACCCTAGTTATTCTAAAAATAGAAAAATAAAAATAAATCAAAAAGAAAATAAAAATGAAAGGAAAAAAGAAAAATAAATCAAGTCCATCTTCTTTGGTCTTGACAATACATGTCTATGGCATGTTTACCTTATAGCTAACATATAAACATATTATATGCTAAGTCCACCCATCTGGAAAATACATCTCCATGGTTATACTGCCTTCTCAACATCTCTTATACAAGCTTGTTTTCCATGATAGCCATCTTTCTTACAATATGTTTATATAGCAGTAATGCAACTATCTAGGTATTCTGTCTTCCATAATAGTGATACTTCTATTCAACTTGGTCTTCTATGGTAGAGTTATACTCCTATCAGTGTTTCACCACTAAAACCTCTGCTTAGAGCAATAAGGGCTATACTATTGAAACCTTGAGCATCTCCTATATTATCTTTTTGTATATAAGACTGGTAGTTACACTGTAATTCACTAGTTTGATAATTGACAAAGATAATTTTTATTGAATTTAATCTCTAGTATTTAATAGTGACATACCAATCAGTACTTACTCCTATCTTAGACTTCTTTCTTCTATCTGAAGTTGTGACCATGTAGCAGACAAATAGTGTAGTATATAAGCTAAAGCCAAGGTTGTTCTACAAGTTTGTACATCTTTGAGTCAAACTCCATAGACTTTCACTCCCAGTGTGAACCATGCTTGACAAAACATTAGAGTAAAGCTATTTATTATTAGCATAGACTATATAATAATTATAAGACTACTTAGTATATTATTGACTATCTTGGTTAGTAGTTGCTACAATATATAGAGAACAGTTTTCAGAACAGATGGACTCAGCATATTATAGTATTCCTCTCTTAGAACTCAGACTTTGAACTTCTTTATATTTTCCCTTCTCTCCAACTATTTTTAAGGCTAATATTGAGATATTGAAGTGTCAATGTGAAGAAATATACTAACAACATAAAAAGTAGCAGCAACTTTAAATCTACATAGAAGAGATAACAACTCTTCTAAACAGAAGCATGTTGTATTAAGTGGACAGCTCAGAAGACAAGAAAGAATATTGAGACCAGAGTGCAGAAGGAGACTATACAGAGGTAGCATGAGGAAGAAAAGTTGAAGAAATGGCAGTTGGAAGATTTGAAGAAGCTCTGGAACAAGATCCTGGTATGGAGATATAATGTAATAAAAAGCATTAAGATCTTTCAGATCATAGAGACTAAGTAAAAAGGTTGTGGAGATCTCCTTAGAGGACAAGGCTGAGTAGTAGCTGTCAAAGAAAACAAAGTGAAAGTAGACAAAGAAACACTATAAGAATACAATGAAGATAGGAGGCAAGAACCTCTATGAAAGATATGTATATGCTAGGCAAAAGTATTTAGTATATAATAGTAGGTAAGTAATAAAAATTTTCTTTTTCTATACCATTTTAACCAATTATAGCAATATTGTAATATTACTATCAGCAAGAAGAGTGTTTCCATCTATAGTGAAGTTCTTAATACCATTGAAAAGATACTCCAAAAACTCATAGAAAGTCTCTCTAAGACTTGGCAGAGGTATAAGAAAATACCACCCAACTAGTAAGAATTGAGACCATAATCAATACTTACTAGGATCTAGTAGAGGTTTTGTAGAATAGTGAGGAGAGAGATAATAATAATGAAGAAAAAGAAGAGAATAAAGATGTGGAAAAATCTATAAAAGAGCCTAAGAAAGCTAAGGTGGAGATCTTCATGTAGATGCCATTGCTCTCTCCTACTAGAATACTGGTTTTGTTTATTATACTGAATATGAATTTTTTGAGTTTATTGATTTGTGTTTCTAACTGTGTAAATAAGACAAATATTAAGATAGTTAGAAACACAAATAAGATAGAAGTTAAAGTCCAAAAAATGGAAGAAAAACCCTATAAAAAGTGCACAGAAACTAGAATTAAGTTAGAAATAGAGAAACAGATAGAGTATACTAAAAGAAATCCCTATTGAAAGTGTGTAGAGGCCAGAGTTGAGTTGTAGCAGTATAATCAGAACAATGGGAGTAAACCAGACTTGGTAAAATATGTAATGTGGAAATCAGATACTAAGTTAACAGCATAAGTATGTCAAGATCGTTGATGGTGGACTTCATTTTTATTTTCTCTTTTCACTTTATTTTATTTTTCTTCTTCTTCTTCTATTTTTAGAACAACTCAGGTTAGGGTTTATCAGTCACAAGTTGATGGCATAGTTACAAGACTGATCACGGGACTTGAGAAAATAGAGTAGAAGGTTCTGGAATAAAGTGATGTTATACAACATAGATAACACATGTTGGCCTCATGTTATACACATGGTCATTTAGGGTAGGGTGCATAGTAGTGAGCATGGACCATGAGTAGCAGTATATAAGGTAGACTACTTTGTACTAGGAACTCTATCGAGTTCTCTTGTGTTTCTCTAATACAAGAGTTGTTCTTATTTCCAACCTTAAGGAATAAGTTCATAACAAAGTGAGTTTAGTAACAGAAATTCACTTAGATTTATTTTTGGTGTCTTCATACCCTAGCCAAATGACCTTGTAGAGGAGCTTGCATGTTTATTAGCAATTGATTTTGGAGTCCACTATTCACAAGATTTTATACTCAAGTTTCCTATTGATTATTACTAGTATAAGGACCAGTTGTGTTTTCTTAGGAAAAGTATTGGAAGTAGCAAGTTGGAGCATGGAGATATAAAAGACTAGATGCACAGAGTGCATAAACTTTGGAAGATGGAGGATGAACAATAGAGTATCAGACTAAGAAATGATTTTGTAGAGTCTAAGATATTTTTCAGATAGTTTCTTCAAGAGCCAGGTGGTCCTAAAAAATCAAGTTTTAACAAAGACTTTATTATCTACTTTGAAATCAGGTGCAGGGGAACATTGCACATCAGTGGACTTCTAATAGTGCTATTAGACCACAGTGATCTTAGCTTTGAAAGTACTCTGTAATTTATCAAGATTTACAGCAAAGTTATAGGCTTGAGAGAATATAATATCACATTTAGGGTGAACAGAGATGTTTGGATGATATCTCTTATTAGAAAAGAATAGAGAGACACTAGTGGTGGTACTAGGAGTGTTGTTGTAAGAAAACTCTACAAGTAGCAGAAGTTCAGACCAGTTATCTTGCTGGTAGTTACAATATATATGGAGATATTGCTTGAATGTCTGGTTTGTGCATTCAATTTGTCTATTATCTTCAGAGTGGTAGCCTGAAGTGAAGTGAAGCTACATGTCCAGAGTAGTGCTTAAAGAGTACAAAAATTTTGATACAAACTTTGAATCTCTGTTTGAGGTGACATAAGAAGAGATACTATGTTTTGAGAATATATAGAGGACAAACAAATGTGCTAGGTCTGCAGATATAATTATGTTGTGGGTAGAGATAAAAATTACTTGTTTGGTGAGCTAGTCAACAATAACCAAGATAGTATCTAACTTGGAGAATAACAGAAGTTTTTTGATAAAGTCCATAGAAATAGGATTCCATAGCTATTTAAGAATAGGAAGCTGCTTGAGAGATCTGTAGGGCTTATGACACTGAGGTTTGGATTACATACAAGTGACATAGGACTTATAGAATTGTTATACATCAGTATGAAGACTGTGCTAGGATAAACAAGTTTTAGTACTTTGTTCTAACTGAAATGGCCAGCAAAAATATAATCATGATTGTACTAGATGACTTATGTATAAATATTACCAATTGTCATATTCCAAACTCTAAAATATGTCCAAGACATGTCCAGCTTTAATATAACATCAAATCTCTCTAGTTATTTGGCTTTATTTGTGTCCAAAACTTTATTGGTGGTTTGGTACTTTATAATAGACTTAATTCCATTAAATCCACATGGTTATTTGGCTTTATTTGAGTCAAAATCTATAGTCATCTTTATCTGTTTCCATTGCATAATTATCTTCTCCAAACTCTGCAAAATTACTCAGACTTTATATAGATCTCCAATCTGAACTCCTATTTAGTATTTCACTACTAAAACATCTGCTTGGAGATCTGTTTTAATTACTCCTTTTGTTACTTTATGTATTTAAGGCTAGTAATTACTTTGTAATAGCTAGCCTGATAATCAACTAAAGTTGATGCTAAATCTCTGGTGTCAATGGTAACATACTTTACTCCTCTTCTTATAACTCCTTACAAGGCCATTCTCTGAAATTATGACTATGAGGCTCATAAGAGGCACAATACATAAGTTGAGGCCAAAGTCATTCTGACAAGTCTTTATTACTGAGCTCATTACATAGAGTTCCACATTCTATGTTCCTCCAAACTAACTCTGTAGACTTTTGTCTTCAAGTATGAACCATGCCTAATACCAATAAATGATATGTAAATTCTGCCATCAATATAAAGAGAACCATTAGGATTTATATACTATTAGCTATCTGTAGAGATATGTTTTGTAGTGCTAGAATGTTAGAGGCAAATCACACTTGCTGTATTATCCATGATAGTATCATAGAAGACAGGATGGAAGAGTGACTTAGCAAATCAAGTTGTAGGAAAGAGACAGAAGTAATACTGTATGGATAAAATGACCTTGGCTTCAATGTGCCTAGCCTATATATCACATGATTGTAACTTTGGATAATGGGAACTCAGATGGAAGGGTATAAGTATGGCACAGTTCAAGTTGATTATCAGACTAGAGAATGGTACAAAGTAGCTATACTCTTAAATATAGAAGTGAAAATCTAATAATATTCTACTACTGTATATACTCTGGATGGTTGAACACTATGGGGTCTTTATTTAGATTTTATGAAATTGATAAGGAATACAGAATATTTAGTCCTCAGATTAATGGTAATTGGAAATAGAGTGTTATCTGCACTGGAAAAGTGTGGATGTTGGAGGGTATGTGATATAGAGTTATTGAAAAGAGCCAAACAAATGTCTTAGTGTAGGGTGTCAAGATTAATGACTATAGCTGTATGAAGAAAAGAAAAAGAAAGGACTGTATCTTGTATAGAGGCTACAAGTTTTTCTTAAGTGAAGATGAGTTTGAAGTTATGAGAGTTAATTGTGGTGTAGTCAGTATTTCTCTTTTTAGAATAAACATCCCATTATTTAGTAAAAGCATCTAGTTTAGTGCTAAGATAACTAGAGCAAAATCTGATAACAAGATTAAACTTTGAGAAGTATTTGGACTACTATGCTTATTTCCAGGTCAACATCTTAGTAGTAGAAAAAATACTCAAAGTTTTTTATAAAAACATTGATGGAGAAGGCTAGACTCTCTAGATAGTGTTGCAAAATATTAAAAGCTTCAAAAATAGTAAGAAGTTTATTGTCATGAGTATCATATTTCAACTTTGCTATGGTAAGAGTGCAGGTATGAAAGATAACTGGATGAACTTTATTTTCTTCATTTACAATAGAAAGAATTACAGTGAGAGCATAGTTAAAGACATTGGTTTCCATAATGAGTTGAGCATTAGAGATCCAGTATATAGAATGGGAGCAAAGATGAATGCTTTTTTTAAGGAGTTGAAAGCATCATGACAAGAGGAGTTAAACTTCTACTACCAAGGGACATTCTTTTGGATAAGACAAGTCAATGGAATGACAATGTCTGAGTAGTTGAAAATAAACCAGCAATAGAAATTAGCAAAACATAAGAAAGATGGAATATCCTTGACCTTCTTGGGTTCTGGCCAGTCTTGAATAATCTTTACTTTGTTGTTGGACATGGTAAGACCAGAAGAAAAAAGGATGTATTCTAAATACTACACCAACTTGGAATAGAACTCACATTTCTTTGCTTTGGCATAAAGACTAGTCTTATACAGACATTTGAGTACTTTCTTGACATGCTGGTAATATTTGGACATGTTGTTGGAGTAGATGAGTATATCATTCAGATATATTACAATACAAACATCCAAAATATTGGAAAAGAGATCATTCATGAATTACTAAAATGCTGTAAGAGTATTGGTAAGACCAAATGATATTACAGACCACTTAAATGATTTATAATGTATCTTGAAAGCAGTCTTCCATTCATCACTATTGGCAATGCCAACCAAGTGGTAAGCATAACAAAAATCTATCTTAGTATATATCTGAACTTTGCAAGATGAGTTTAGTAGATCAGAGATGAGAGAAAGTGGATAACAATCCTTTTTGGTAATGTGGTTGAAACTGTGGAAGTCAACACAGAGGCATAGTGTTTCTTCTTAACAAATAAGACCAGCATACTATATGAAGATAAGGTTAGTCAAATGAAACCTATGTTAAGGTTTTTCTCAATGAATTCCTTGAGAGCTTCTTGTTTGAATGCTGAAAGAGAGTATATAGAGCTGACTGGAGGTTGAGCACCCTGTTCCAAGTTGATCTTGAGGTCATAAATATGATGAGGAGTAAGAACTTTAGCTTTAGCTTTGCTAAAGACATCAGCAAATTTATAATACTCAGAAGGGACATTTAAGAGGTTAGAAGCCTCTGCAAGTTGTATGAAGTTGGCCTAAACATCTAAAGAGCAAAAACAAAGTTGAGTTGAAAGCTTAGATGTGTGTAAGAATGTTGTAACACCAATGATAGTGATGTTAGGTTGTTTAGAGGTAAACATAGAGGTCTCAGATACAAGTGTGGAAACTGTGGAGTCCAATAATTGCAGAGAAATGTCAAGAGATGATAAAGATGCCAATAGTATGTTAGCTACAACATAAGAGGAGCCAAGATCTTTCTACAAAGATAGACAGAAGTTTATTAACCCATTTATCTAGTCAATTAATGGATTGTATTGGACAAGTCAGTTATATTCAAGGACAAAAGAGCAGGAAGAACCAAGCAGAGTTATATAGAAGTCTAGACTTATACAATCACTAGTGAGAAAGATTACAGACAAGATAGCAATTTTAGAAATAATACTTTTTGATGGTTCATTAAACAAGCAAAGAGCAACTGGTGGGATTACAGATATCTTTAGGTTGTAAATATTCACAAATTTTGAGTTTATAAAATAATAAGTAGACCTAGAGTCAACAAGAGCTCAAAACAGGGTTTTATTAAGATAATCATAACCAAGGATCAAGAGAAAAGTAAGAGAAACAAAGAGAGAGTGAGAATCAGAAAAACCAAATGTATTGAATTAGATAGGACTCATTGTTGCATAGAGAAGTTTAACATAGCCCTTAGTCTGTATGGAGTCCTAGAGGTCACTCTTTATTTTTCTAAGAATTTCTTGGAAGTAGCTACAAGAGTATCAGCAGCCACTAAAGCACTACAGTCTTTAGAAGTGACCATAGTTTGCTTCTTGGGACAAGAGTTCAACTTATGGTCTCTTACATCATAATAAAGGTAAAGATTGTTTTTAATGTGCTTTTTGCACTCATTGCTGGTCAACTTGCCATTATTAGATAGCTTAAAAGAGAAGTTTATCTACAGGGAATTAGACTGTTTCTTGGGAGTAAATAATGATGAGTTGGATGCCTTAGAAGGTAATGATTTGGTAGATGAGGCCACTGGAGATATATTTGCCTTATTTTAAGAGTATATAGTATTCCCAGCAGCACAAGCCTTCTTTTCTACCTATCTTATATAATAGTATTTGTAATAACAGATATAAGGCAGAAAAGAGATTATGCTAAGATACAACAAGAACTATATAATACTAGCTCTTAACTGCATGCTAAAGAATTCAAAGGGAATAATATCAGTATCAGAAATTAAGAAAAGAGATAGAAACAATAATATATATGAATAGTATCTGCTTGCAAATGATTTCCCTTGTTAACATACTCTTAAATAGTAAACCTTATACTGTGTAACAAGCTCCTTTGGAAAATTTAGTGAATAGATTGCAAAGCTCCTTAAGCCTCTAACAATACTATTCATCCCAGGTAATGTACTCTGAAGACACTCCTCAAGTTGAACCTTACAACTGATGATACCAACTGATACTTATCTCACTAGCCTTTCCCAGGCTGCTAGAACTCTCCAAAACTTGTCCAAAAGTGAAAGTAGGTACTAACAGTGTTTACTTGAGAAAATAGTGATTAAACTGCTTATGAGTAGGAAAATTCAGATAGGGGATTGACATTTTTTCTTCTCTCTTCTTGTAGCTTATGTATTAGTCTAAGAATATAAAATAAAACTATGGAATGTAACCTAAACAGCTGAAAAGGTCTTCTGAAGTCTTGGAAGCACATGGCCTTCTCTCTATTCTTTACATAATACCAGCCTAATGGTCTTTTCCTGCTTGCAAATACTAGTTCACTTCCTTTTTAATTATTTCCATTAGCTGTTCCTACTCACAAGTCTATTTCTGACTCTTCTAGCTTCCAATCAGTCATATTCCTGTCTTATCCTACCATCTGAATGTTCATGGCAATACCAATTGTATCTTCATAAGTGCTGTGACATTTCATATTCCTAAAGAACTCATCTCCTGAGATTTAGTTTGATTAATGGCTACCACACTATCTCTCAAGTGGGTTTCTACTCAAAAGAACTAGAGATATCATCTAGGAGTATTATCATAGACTGACTTCTGAGACTTCCACTTCCTGACTTCCAGTTAGGACTCTAACTGCACCTAAGTGTACTTTTATATCCATGATCATTCACATATAGATCAGTTTCTTGTATTTCATCTCCTAGTAACTTGTCACTGACTTCTAGTTATTCTATATCTTAGAAACTGTCTCTATAACATCTCCTTAATTATTCTTTATACTACTAGTTCCTAGCCACAGTTCTAACTACAGACTCAGTATATAAGACCAAGTAGATATTCTGTAGTCTTCAGTCTGGAAATTGACTAAGACTCAACCAAGTAACTATCCCAAAATCTTATAACTCCTTCTCTTACTCCTCCAACTAAGCTATTAGTTAGTCTTTTTTGAAACCTTGTCACTTGAAGTTACAACCATATAATAGATAGTGGACACAATATACAAGTTGAGGTCAAGGTCATTGATAGAAGTCAAGCAAAAAAGAGATTATGCTAGGGTGTAACAAGAACTATGCAACACTAGCCCTTAAATGTATACTAAAGGATTCAAAGGAGGTGATATCAGCTTTAAAAATCAATAGAAGGTGTAGAAACAATAATATAGAATAAGATTAGAACACATAAAACCCTTAAAAGAGTTTTCATGAATGTGAAAGGATAAAGTTAGAAAAGATATTAGAAGGAATATACAAGTAACATCCACTTGTGAATACTTTTCCTTGCTAACACACTCCTAAACAGTAAACTTTACACTATGTAACAAGTTTCTTTGGAAAATATAATAAATAGATTGCAAAGTTCCTTAAGAGCCTCTAATAACACTATCTATCCTAGATAATGCACCTCAAAGGCATCTCTCAAGTCAAACTTTATAACTGAAGATACCAACTGATACTTACCTTGCCAGCCTTTCCCAGACTGCTAGAACTCTCCAAAACTCATCTGAAAGTGGTAGTAAATACTAGTGATGCTTACTTAATAAAATAGAGGTTAAACTACTTTTGAGTGAGAATATTTAGATGAGAGTTCTCTCTCTTACTCTCCTCCACTTGTAACTTATGTATTAGTCTAAAAATATAAAGAATAGATCTAGAGAATAGAAACTGAAACCATGATAAAGCTCTCTAAGGTCTTGTGAGAACATGGCTATCTCTTTATTTGCAACCCAACATCAATCTAATGATTGATTTCTACTTGTGAAAGCCTATTCCATTTCTCCTTTACTATTTCCATAGCTATCCTTACTCACTCCACCACTTTGGACTCTATCAGTTTCTGATCTAATGTGTTCCTACCTTATTTGACCATCCAAATATTTATAATCTGGTAAAACACTTTTACAAGTATACATACTTTGTAGCCAATCATTTGCAAGTGATATTTCTTGTTTCTAAAGATCCCTTCATCTCAAGATCTGGTTTGATTAACAGCTACCACACTGCTTCTCAAACTAGTGTCTACTTAGTAGAACCTGAGGTGTTATCTAAGAGTGTAAGATCTTCTTACTAATACCTTTAAAGAGGACTTATCTGCTTAAAAACCTTATAAGATTACTTATTTTTGCAGAAAAGTGTTTTCTGGTATAAAATCATTATCTAATATCATATCACCTATTTATAGATAAGCCTCCAAACTTAACCTACAATCCAGATACTTTGTCCAACCTTATAAATATTATATCCATTCCTGAATAAGTTTCTATACTTGATCTAACACCTTTCTATATGGCTAATTGTAGATATCCATTTAAAGCAAGTTCTGCTCTGATACCACCTATCCTAATACTTTCTTGATAAGTATCAAGTCTTCTCACTAAAGTCTTTAATAGATCTAAAATGCTTAAAAACTCAATAAGAGTATGTATTTTCACAAAAAAGTATTTTCTAGCATAATAACAGTCACACTCCCAAGAGTGGTGATCAATAATCATTATTAAAACATACATATCCTAGGATGAGGTAGGCTTGTCTTATTTCTAGGTAGAAATTGGATTCTAGATTCAATTAAGAAGCTTCTAGTAATAGCAGTAGTACAGAACACTATTCCTTCAACCTAATTGGGAGATATAGTACATGAAATCCACATTATAAGTGAAAATCTTATTGCTGAGCTTCATGTAGAGATTATCCAACATATTTGTCACTTCATTAACAGGGTTCAAGAAACCAAAATATTAATGTAGTTCATTGACAAATAAGTTCTAATCTGAGAACTAGTCTTGAAGAATACCCTGGTTTTTCTAGTTAAGGCTTACCTCAAACTAGTCTAAAGCTACTCCAAAAAGATAGGTTATCAAGAAATTGTTAAGCTTGTCAGACTCAGTACTATTAAATATATTGAGGATGCAAGCTTTAGTTCTTCTTGAATTAGTATTAAGACTGAAGGTCTGATTAGCATTAAGTAAGTTAGCAATATAACTGAGGATATTAGCTAGTTGTTTATTAGTAGAATTATTGCTGTACTGGGATTTTGACTGTGAACAAGTAGAAAAGTAGTGAGAATTATTAAAATGACTAGTAGGATTAGTAACAGGAGTATTCTCTTAATTAGAATTGTTGTCTGTGGAAATAATACTTAGACTAGGAATAGGCAAGACTGTCCAAGTAGATTGGATAGTATAAGTTAGAGACTAATGGGATGATCAGCCTCTCTAATGGATTTATTTTAATTACTACAGTATATTTAGAAGATATGTCCTAGTAAGATGTTTACTAAGACAATACATAGTATTGAAGAGTGTTCCAAGTGGTGGAACCAGAGTTGACACTGAGTATGTTGAAGAGTTATGGCAGAAGAAAACTATTTGACTTGTTGAAGTATAATTTGAAAGTTAAGTAATTTATAGACAAAACTATAACAAAGGATTTTTAGCAAACATAACTGCTCAGAAGTAATGACAGACTTGGTAGTCTGATAATACTATCAGGCCTTGTTCACACCTGGAGATAAAATCACATAAAATTGGCTTGAGGATATATAAAGTATGAGAACTCCATACTAAGAGCTTAGTGATACAAACTTTCCAGAATGATCTTGGCTTCAACTTATGTACTGCACCATCTATCCGTTATGTAATCACAACTTTAGAAGATGGACTAAAGTCTGAAGAGGATGAGTGCTGATAGTAGTATATTGCTATTGAACACTAGAAATTATATTCACTTAAATATTTGATTATTAGATTAGTTTACTAGTCTTTTATACAAGAAGATTGATACAAGATACTTGGGGTGTCAGAGTTGTGAACATTGGACTTAGTTTTATTTTATTTTATTTTTCTCATTTTTCTTTTATTTTGGTTTTCATTTTTTATTTTCATTATTTTGAACTTAGACAAAGAGTGTGATGTGATGTTACATATGATGGTCACACAAGTCACAAAGCGTGACAAATTGTGACAACTGTCACAAGGTGGTCACATATGTCATATTCACAAGTTATATAATTATATGATATAGAGAAGGTTATAAAAGATTCTAGAATAGATAATATCATAGCAATAGCATGTTGGTCTTATGGAGAGCGCATGGACTTTAGGATAGGTTAGTTACAGTGTGCATATGGACCATGGCCTATAGTATATAAGATAGGTTAGTTTGTACTTAGAATTCTATTGAGTTCTCTTGTGTTACTCAATATAAGAGTTATCTTTTGTTTTTACTCAAGGTCTTAAGTTATAACACAGGGGTTTCAGAGTACAGCTCTGAGTGAAGGTTTCAGTGACAAAACACTAAAAGAGATCAATAGGAGAACTTCACTATAAAAGGCTGAGTTCAATAGAAATATCTTTGCTATGGAAGACTGAGTACTCAAAGGATTCAGAAATCACTGCTATAAAGACAATCTTTAGAATAGGTGGACTTAGTATATAATATACTGATATCTTTACTAATGCTAGCAGCTGTTCAAGATCTTCTCAACTTCCCATTCTTCTTATCTGTTTATAAGAATGGAGTTAGGAGAAGGGTTTGTATGTCCACTGAGAATAATATCTTCAGGCATAGAAGTTAGTTTAATGATGTTGAATACTAGGTGTAGTCATCTTATCAAAGATGAAAACTTCAAGCAATATGTCATATGTCTTGCTTTTTCACTACATAAGGTCTGAGATATCAGTGAGACAGTTTTGTAGAGAGGTATGTAGTGTAGATGTCTGTGAAGTCAAGATATATCTTGTTACAAGATTTAAAGACTAGAGCTGGAGTCTGATGGTAATTATAATAGAGCTTTATGTTCTCATGGCCAACTTTGCTTCTTCCAGTGCTAACTTCATGACCCCTTCTATATTTGACTTCTGCTAGTGAGGCTCAAAACCCATATAGAGAAGACAATTTATGTTTAAAAGGAATAGATATAGCTAAGTGGAAGTATAGACATGATTATTATATTGGAACTCTACTATGAACAGAAGATCATACCAGTTACTTTGCCTCTCATTCACAAACAGCCAGAGGTATTGGTCCAACTTCTGGTTGACATACTCTGTTTATCTATCTAATTAAGGATGCCAAGCTATAGAAGATGTAATTTCAATCTCCAGTAGGTAGTATAATTCATTAGTAAAGCAGATAACAAACTATAGTCTTTTATCTGAGATAACACAAGTAAGAAGGTCATGTAGCTTCCAGATATTATATAAGAAAAGCCTCATAGCATCCTCCACAGTAATTGTCATATATATAGGGATGAAATGAGTTTTCTTGAACACTGAATCTATGATTGTCATTACTACATCAAAGCCTGTGAACTCTGGGAGTTTCATAATAAAGTCTACACTTATAGTTTCCCATCTTACATTAGACAGTAGAAGTGGATATAGTATATACCTTGACATTTGCAGCCACCACCAGTAATTCTAAGATACTAGTTTTAGAGTTTTCTATCTATCTAGATGTCCAGCTACTTTTGAGTTGTAATGCAAGACAACTACTCTTATGTGGAGGTCTGTGATATTTGGAACATAGATCTTGCCACAATACAATAGTAAACTCTCATCCTCAGACCACTCCAAAGAGTATAGCAACTTTGCTACAGATTATCTGAATCTTGTTGCTACTCTTACCATAGGTTCATTCTGTCTACTAAGCCAATTTTTACATCTAATATCCTTCAGAAGCTTCTTTTCTTTACCTTCAATTGCTACTCCTTCCAATATTTAAACTGTGAGAAACTCTAACTTTAGCAGTACTACATCTTAGTTATTCTGAGACTTAGTGTTATAATTGCTTTATTGTGAAAGTGTATTAGACTTCCTTATAAATCATCCAGGACAATGAAGTTAAATCTTGCTAAGTACAGTGACTACTAAGTCTGTCTTTGGTTGAGCTTTTTGGTGATCATGAAGTACTTGAGGTTTTTATAGTCCATCCAAATCTCAACTGGGGCTAGGGCTCCTTCTAAAAAGTGATGCCATTTCTTAAACATACAGATGATTACAAGTATCTTCTTGTTATGTATTTTATAGTTGCATTCTACTAGTAATATGGACCTGCTGAGAAAGGTGACTAGATATCACTTACCATCTTCTTTCAAGGCCTGTAATAACATAGCTCTTGTTACAAAATCAGAGCTGTCAGCTTTAATACAAAAGAGGACAGAAGTATCTGAGAAAGTCAGCACAGAGACCACAGTGATAGCATCTTTCAATGCTATAAAGGCTGCTTTCTGTGAGGAGCTTCAGATCTATATACTGTTACCATTGGTGACATTGAAAAGGAGTCTAGCTATATCAGAAAAGCCTCAGATGAACCTTCAATAAAAGTTAGTGAAACCAAGGAATATTTGCAACTCTATATAATTTGCTAGTATAAGCCAACCATGAACTCTGGCCACTTTTATAGGGTCTATTTTGACTTGATTCTCTAAAATGACTAGACTTAGATACTTAATGTATGATCTGTCAAACTCATACTTTTCTAGACAAAGATACAGCTTATGTTTGGCCAAGATCTCTAGAACTCTACAGACTACCATGTAATACTCATCTAATGTCCAGATAAAGATTATAATATTATCCAGATATACTATTATGATGCCTTTTACTATAAGATTCCAAAAAATGTTATTCATCATGGTTTAGAAAGTGGCAGAGCTATTTGTCATACTAAAGAACATTACTAGAGATTTAAAAAGGCTACAGTTCATGCAAAAGACTGTCTTCTACTCATTTTTAGGCTTAATATTGTTAGGGCCCCAGCACATATCTAACTTGGTAAAATACTATGCATTTTGGAGCTTAGCAACCAGTTTGGAGATTAAGGGAAGCAGATACTTATTTTTAATTGTGAGTGTGTTGAGGTTTCTATAATTCTATATTAAGAAGAGAAACCCATTCTTTTTCTTGATAAAAAATACTGGAATAGTTATGAAAGACTTGAAGAGTTTTATCTGACCAGTTTGGAGATTTTCTGCAATAAACCTGTCTAGTTCAGACTGCTCTGTAGGAGATAGAAGATATATCTTTGATAATATAGAATCTATGACAGGGATTAGTTTGATGGCATAATCTCATTTGTGATAGTTAGAAAGGATATTAAAATCTTACTTTGTGAAAACAGACTCAAACTGTTGTATATGTGGAGGAAGTACAGAAGCTTTCTCTTGGACATAGTTCTTATGAAAGCAAGCCTTTGAAAAGATACTAAGAGGGAGTAGTGGCCACAGATATCAAGATTAGAGAGTTTGGGAAGTAGTTATATCAGATAATAACAATCACCTAGCTCTTCTTCATACTATATCAGGATTCACTGGAAATTCTCTTCATCTTTGAAGTCTTTTACTTATCTGGAAAAAAGACCAGACTAACAGATCTTTAAAACTCATATCTGGTGTTTCTCAGTCTTTTGGATGCCCTGATAACCTGAACAGCATGCTGAACATTTCATCATTATGACCTCTCTTCTCTGCCAGTTAACCTTGAGATTATATACTTTGAGCCAAGTGAAGCCAAGAATGAAGTCTTGTTTGCCTAGGCTAGAAATAGTAATGAAAGTCTATTTAGAATGTAACTGGTATCATAGTACTATGTTGACAATCTTGGATATCTAGCTATCCTCATTAGGAGTGCTATCTATATTGTATATAGACATAGATCTTGAGAGCTTATAAGTATTCAATTAGTGTTTCTCTACAAAACTTCAGTTGATAAAGATTCTGGTAGTGCCAGAGTTGACTAAAACATATATATACAGACTCAATAGTATCAGTAGTTTTCAGAGAAATGGGAAGTATAAGAAAGATTCTATAGATATCAAGAGCATTGATAATAGAGCATGATAGAAGTCTTTTCCCACTTGGGATGTTTAGCAAGAACTATGGAGATAGCAAATGAACAAATAGGTGCATCAAGAATATTACTGTCATTGTTAGTGTATTCTTATAAGTGTTCTTACTAAATTCTTCCAGCTCTGTGAGCTCTAGCTACTAGGTCACTTCAATATTCTTTAATACATTTAGGTTTTCTATTAACTTCTTCTGTTGCTTAGAGTTAACTGTTGAACATCCAACTTTACTAAGCAATTGTAGACTATATGGTTCAAATTCTCACAGTAGTAGCATCCTTTGATCAGAATAAAACAAAGTTTATAGGCAACATCCATATCTATAGGCACATCTAGAAGGATAGCTGTCAGTGCTTGACACAAGAGTAATAATATAGCAGAAGAGGCTGTCTAGGAATAAGAAGAACTAAGGAACCCTGTAGTGATTGAAGGTTGGAAAAAGATTAGAATAGTCTACTGAGTTAATTGAAAGACTTTGTTTACTTACTGGGCCTAGTCTATATGTTGTATAGCTTTGAATCAAACTGTGGAGTTTGTATCATTTAGCCTACTCACAAGTATGGTCATGATCTGGTTCTAGATTGTATTGTAGAAGCTTTTGTGGAACTTGACTACTAGAGTATATAAATCAGTATAATTGGCTTCTAATATAAAGAATTAAAACTTGTCTAAGTAGTTCTCTACTATATAGCTTCTTTAATATATCATCCCCTCTAATTTGTTAATGGTTTCAGTGGTGACATTGATGGAGAATAAGTGCTCTTGAAAGAGCTATTCAAACTTGGGCTAGATATTAATAGAAAAGATACCTATGGTTGACTCCTTATAAAAAATCTCTTCTAACTATTTAGAGACACAATTACTCCTGAAGAAGGATAATATCCAAAAAATCTTGTCCTGGTTAGAAGAAAACTATTTAGTAGATAAATAAATGTATAGAGAATGGAAGCTTAAAAAGAGTCTGTTAACCTGCCAATCACTGTTGAAGTCCAGTAGAGATGGTATGTGAGGCCTAGAGTGATAGAA
>Ga0157359_1000093_pt1 | contig 25708 bp, 26 predicted proteins | sample AttcapACBM3_FD_111482 | JGI IMG/M metagenome (GOLD analysis project Ga0157359, IMG submission 111482) | Fungus gardens microbial communities from leaf cutter ant in Botucatu, State of São Paulo, Brazil - Atta capiguara ACBM3 | ecosystem: Host-associated > Fungi > Mycelium > Unclassified ...
AGCCAGGTGGAGATCGAGGCGCAGCGGCGGCGGGCACGGACCCTCGCCAAGCAGCAGCAGGCCGCGGAGCGCATCGCGGCGGCGACCGTGCAGCTCTCTTCCGGGGTGAACGAGGCCAGCGCGGCGGCCGAGGAGTTGCGCCGCGCGTCCGACCAGATCGCGGCGGGAGCGGAGGAGGCGAGTAGCGCGGCCCAGGAGTCCCTGTCCGCCTTCAAGCTGGTCGAGACCGCCATCACCCAGCAATTGCGCAGCGCCGACAGCAGCCAGACGCGGATGGAATCGACCCAGACCCTGGTGGCGCGGACCAGTGCCGAGGTCGCCAATCTCATCGGCAACCTGGCCCTGGCGGCCCAGCGCCAGTCGGCGTCGGTCGAGCAGGTGGCCGAGCTGGAGCGTCAGGCGGCGAACATCGGCGAGATCGTCAAGGCGGTGGTGCGGATCGCCGATCAGACCAATCTGCTGGCGCTCAACGCGGCCATCGAGGCGGCGCGCGCCGGCAAGCACGGCAAGGGCTTCGCGGTGGTCGCCGACGAGGTACGGACCCTGGCGGAAACCTCCGAGAAGAGCGCCAAGCAGATCCAGGACCTGGTGGCGCAGATCCAGCAGGAGGTCACCGTGATCGCCGAGGGGATCAATCTCTCGGCCCAGACCATCGAATCCGAGGTCGCCAACGGACAGGTCGTCACCGGCCAGCTCGAGCAGATCCGTCTGGACGCCCAGGCCGTGGTGGCGGGGGTGACCGAGATCGCCGTGGCGGCGCAGCAATCCTCGGCGGCCGCGCATCAGGCGCTGAAGGGCTCGGAAAGCATCGCCGCGGCGGCGGAGGAGCAGTCGGCCGCGGCCGAGGAGTCGGCGAAGACGGTGGCGGAGCAGTCCAGCGGCCTGGCCGAGTGCGAGCAGACCGCTCAGGCGTTGTCGGAGCTGGCGGAAGACCTGCGCAGCTCCACCGATGTCGCCAAGAGCGCCGAGGAGGTGGCCTCGGCCGCCGAGGAGCTGTCGTCGACGGTGCAGGAGATCAGCCGCTCCGGGGCGCAGATCCAGATCGCCATCGAGGAGATCCGCCGGGGTTCCCAGGTTCAGGCGGCGGCCACCGAGGAGTCGGCGGCGGCGGTCACCTTGATCGAGACCGGGCTGCAGCGCTCCCAGGAGCGGGCCCTGGCCAGCGCGGAAAAGGTCGGGACGATGCGTTCGCTGCTGGACGTGAACAAGACCTCGGTGGATGCCTTGATCACCGCGATCGGCGCCTCGGTCAACGGCACCCGGGAGAGCATCCGGCAGATCAAGGAGCTCATGCTGATCTCGCGCCGCATCGACAAGATCGTCGATGCCATCACCACGGTCTCGATCCAGACCAACATGCTGGCGGTCAACGGCTCCATCGAGGCGGCCCGGGCCGGCGAGTTCGGCAAGGGTTTCGTGGTGGTCGCCACCGACATCCGCAACCTGGCCCATGACTCGGCGGAAAACGCCGATCGCATCAAGGACCTGGTCAAGGCCGTGCAGGACCAGATCGACGTGGTCGGGCGCGACCTGGACGAAATCGCCGGGGCGGCCCTGAGCGAAACCGAAAAGGCCAAGACCACCACCGCCAACCTGGCGGTCATCGAGACCGACGTCGTCGCGGTGGAGAAGGCGACCGACGAGGTGCTGAGCGCGGCCAAGGAGATTGCCACCGCCATCGCCCAGGTGAAGGTCGGCATCCAGCAGATTTCCTCGGCGGCCCAGGAAGCCGAGAACGCGGCCACCGAATCGGCCGCGGCCGCGCGCCAGCAATCCCAGGGGGTCGAGCAGCTGTCCGTGGCGATCGAAGAAATCGCGTCGCTGGCCGACGAGCTGCAGAGCGCCTAGGAGGCCTGCCCATGAGCAACTCGACCTCCCTGCGCGCGCCGGGTCCCGAGGACCTGGAGAGCGCCGACGAACTGGCCAGTGGCCGGATGTTCGTGACCTTCGAGGTGGGCGACGAAGTCTTCGCCGTGGACATGGCCCCGGTCCAGGAAATCATCCGGGTGCCCGAGGTCGTCCAGGTCCCCCTGGCGCCCGCCAGCCTGGAAGGGCTGGCCAACCTGCGTGGCAAGGTGTTGCCGATCATCAATCTGCGCCGGCTGTTCGGCTTTCCCGAGCGGGCCTTGGACGACGCCTCACGGGCGGTGGTGATCGAGATCGGCCAGCCGCTGGGCTTCATCGTCGACCGGGTGGCCAGCGTCATCGACGTGGAGCCCGGCTCCATCGAGGACGTGTCCAGCGCGACCGCCCTGGCCAACAGCGATCTGCTGGCCGGCATGCTCAAGGACGTCGGTGGCCATGCGATGGTCATGTTGCTGGACTTCTCGCTGCTGATCGCCCGGGAGTTCAGCCTGATCGCGCGGCAGGCCAGTGGCTTGACCAGCCAGGCTCTGGGCGTTGCCAGCGACGAGGAGGACGAGTCGGCCGATGAGCTGCAACTGGTCAGCTTCGAGGTGGCGGGGCAGGAGTACGCCATCGCCATCGACCAGGTGCAGGAGATCGTCCAGGTCCCGGAGGCCATCGTGCGGGTGCCGCTGGCGGCGTCGCACATGCTGGGGCTGATGACGCTGCGCAATCGCCTGCTGCCGCTGGTGTCCCTGCGCAGCCTGTTCGCCCTGGACGGCCAGGCGATGAACGAGCGCAGCCGGGTGGTCGTGGTGAACGGCGCCGGGGTCTCGGTGGGCCTGGTGATGGACAGCGTCAACGAGGTACTGCGGGTGTCGCGCGAGGTGGTCGATACCCTGCCGCCGCTGCTCGCCCGCTCCGATCAGATGGCCGACATCTCGCACATCTGTCGCCTGGAGGGCGGGCGCCGCCTGGTTTCCATCCTGGAGGCGAGCAAGTTGTTCGATCACTCCCACGTTCGAGAGGCATTGCAGCAGATGGGTGACACGGGCGAGTACGACGAGGCGCTCGACAGCGAGGCGGAGCACGACGACGAGGAGCAGGTGGTGGTCTTCCGCCTGGGCGCGGAGGAGTTCGGTGTACCCATCGCCAGCGTGCAGGAGATCGTCCGGGTACCCGAGGAGTTGACCCATATCCCGCGGGCGCCGGCCTTCGTCGAGGGGGTCATCAACCTGAGGGGCAGCGTGCTGCCGGTGGTCGATCAGCGGCGCCGGCTGGGGCTGGCCGAGCAGGAGCGGCACGACGGGCAGCGCATCATGGTGTTCCTGCTCGCCGGGGTGCGTACCGGCTTCATCGTCGATGCGGTCACCGAGGTGCTGAAGCTGCCCAAGGCGGCCATCGAACCGGCACCCCAGCTCAATGCCGCCCAGGCCCGCCTGATCACGCGCATCGCCAATCTGGAGAAGCAGCGGCGCCTGATCCTGCTGATCGAGCCGGAGCGGCTGCTGGACGATGAGGACCTGGGTGCCCTGGACGGTCTGGGAGTGACCTGATGCTACGTGTGCTGATCGTCGACGATTCCGCCTTGATGCGCCGCAAGCTCACGACCATTTTCGAAGAGGCGGGTGGCTTCGAGATCCTGCAGGCGCGCAATGGCAGCGAAGCGGTGACGATGAACCGGGAGGTCGAGCCGGACGTGGTGACCCTGGACATCAACATGCCGGAGGTGGATGGGCTCACCGCCCTGACCATGCTGATGGCCGAGCGACCGGTGCCGGTGGTGATGTTCTCCTCGCTGACGGTGCGCAGTGCCCTGCCCACCTTCGAGGCGCTGGCCCTGGGCGCGGTGGACTACGTGGCCAAGCCCGGCGGGACCATTTCCCTGGACATCGGCACGGTGGCCAAGGAACTGGTGACCAAGGTGCGCACGGCGGCGCGGGCGCGGCTCAAGACGCGCACCCCCAGCCCGGTGGCCAAGCCACCGGTGGTAGCGGCCAAGCCCACCCCGCGGCTGGTCTCGAGCACCACGCGGCAACCGGGCCTGGTGCTGATCGGGGTGTCCACCGGTGGCCCGCGCACCCTGGAAGACGTCCTGCCGTATCTGCCGGCGGAGTTTCCCTGGCCGGTCCTGGTGGCGCAGCACATGCCGGCGTCCTTCACCGCAGCCTTCGCCCAGCGCCTGAACGGCCTCTGCCGGCTGCCGGTGGAGGAGGTCAGCCGGGCGCAGGAGCTGCTGCCCGGGCGCATCTACATCGGCCGGGGCGACGCGGATCTGCTGGTCAGCCAGCGCGGCGGCCAGAAGGTCGCCCTGTGCAGGCCGGAGCAGGCGGAATTCCTCTGGCACCCGTCCGTGGAACTGCTCGGGCGATCGGCCCTGGAGCACTACCCGGCGTCCGCGCTGATCGGCGTCATGCTGACCGGCATGGGCCACGACGGCGCCGCGGCCTTCACCGAAATCCTGCGGCGCGGCGGGCGGACCATCGCCGAGTCGCAAGAGAGCGCGGTGGTGTTCGGTATGCCGGCCAAATTGATCGAAGCGGGCGGTGCTGGCCTCGTGCTGCCCGCGGATCGCATCGCCCAGCAGCTCATGGAATGGACCCGATAGGTGAAGCATGGCTTTCAAGAAATACGTCGCCCCCACCGCTGAAACCGTTCTGCCGGAAGACCCCGAGGCGCTGCGCGAGCTGCTGGAGGCGGCCGATCCCGCACGGCGCGTGCAGGCGGTCAACGCCCTGGCGCGCCTGGAGGGTACGGCGCCCATCCTGGTCGCCCACCTGGCGCGGGAAAGCCAGCCGAACGTGCGCGAGAGTCTGTTGCTGCAGCTGTCGCGCCAGCTCGAGCCGGCGGTGGTGACGGCCTTGCTGGCGCTGCTGCGCAGCGAGGACGTGGCCTTGCGCAACGAGGTCTGCGCCACCCTGCAGCAGATGGATGCCCGCATCGCGCCCGCGGTGCGGCCGCTGTTGCAGGACGAGGACCATGACGTGCGGCAATTCGCCGTGGAGATCCTCGCCGTTCTCGACCATCCCGAGGTGCCGGACTGGATGCTGGAGGTGTTGCACCACGAGCCGGAGGCCAACGTGGTGGCCGCCGCGGCCAACTGCCTGCGCGGCAGCCGCTTGCCCGAGGCGCGGGCGGCGCTGGACGAGGTGACGGCGCGCTTCCCGGAGGACGACTACCTGCTGTTCGTCGTGGCGAGCGTCCGCGCGGATCTCGAAGACTGACCATGGAGAGAATCGACGAAGAGGATTTCCTCAGCTTCCAGGCGTTCTTCTATCGCAAGACTGGAATCCATTTCGATCTCAGCAAGCGCTATTTCGTCGACAAGCGCCTGCTGGAGCGCATCGAGGTCACCGGCAGCGGTTCGTTCAAGGCCTATCTGACGCTGCTGCGCCACGAGGCGAGCGGACGCGAGTTGCAGGCGCTGACCAATAGCCTCACCGTCAACGAGACCTACTTCTTCCGCGAAGAGCACCAGTTCCGCTGCCTGGTGAATTCCATCCTCGCCGAGGTGATCGTCCACAAGGCGCGCGGCACGCCGATCCGCATCTGGTCGCTGCCCTCGTCGTCGGGCGAGGAGCCCTATTCCATCGCGCTCTACCTGCTGGAATTCTGGCCGGCGCTGCAGACCTGGGACGTGGAGATCCTCGCCTCCGACATCGACACCAACATCCTCGCCCAGGCCCAGCGCGGGCTGTTCAGTGCCCGCTCGGTGCAGCACCTGCCCGCGGCCCTGCTGCGCCGCTACTTCACCGCGACGCGGGAGGGCTTCCAGCTGTGCGACGACGTCCTCCACGCGGTCACCTTCACCCGCGTCAACCTCGCCGATGCGGTGGACACCCACGCCTATCGCAACTTCGACGTGGTGTTCTGCCGCAACCTGCTCATCTATTTCGACGATCTCTCTCGGCGCCAGGCCGCGACCACGCTGTTCGACGCCATGGCCCCCGGCGGCTTCCTCTGCCTGGGCCATTCGGAGTCCATGAGCCGCATCTCGTCGCTGTTCAGCGTGCGCAAGTTTCCCGAAGCCATCGTCTACCAGAAACCGAGGGAGCCCCTATGAAACGCCTGCTCGTCGTGGACGACTCCAGCATGGTCCGGCAGTACTGCCGGCAGATCGGCGAAAGCCTGGGCTATCAGGTGCAGGAGGCGGTCAATGGCCTCGAAGGCCTGGAGCAGGCCCTGCAGCAGAGCTTCGATCTCTATCTCGTCGACATCAACATGGCCAAGCTCGATGGCTATGGCTTCGTCCGTGAATTGCGCAGCCGAGCGCTGCCCCAGGTGCCGGTGCTGATGATGTCCACCGAGGCCGCTGCCGACGATGCCTTTCGCGCCTATGCCGCGGGGGCCAACCTGTTCCTGACCAAACCGGTCCAGAGCGCGCGGCTCAAGGCCTGCATCCGCCTGCTGCTCGGGGAGGTGCCGGCATGACCCCCTTGTTCGAACAATTCATCGCCGAATCCCGCGAGCTGCTGGAAGGGATCGACACCCAGCTGATGGCCCTCGAACGCGCGCCGGACGACCGCGCGCTGATGGACGATCTGTTCCGCCGCGTGCATACCCTCAAGGGCAACAGCGGGCTGTTCGACGTGCCCGAGATGCCCGAGCTGACGCAGCTGCTGCATGCGGCGGAAGACCTGCTGGACAGCGTGCGCAGCGGCGTGCTGGTGGCCACCTCGGCGACGGTGGACAGCCTGCTGCGCGCCATGGATCACGCCGCCCGGCAGATCCAGGCGATGGCCCAGGGGCGCCTGCTCGGCGACAGCGTGACCCTCAGGGTGCTGACCACGGCCCTGCAGCAGGCGGCCAATCCGGACGCGGGGCACGCGGCGGCGCCTGAGGCGCCCCCCGCGGCCCTGGCGGCTGCCACCGAGGCCGCCCCCGCCAGCGGCCCCGCCGGCTTGGCGGCGATCCCCGAGGCGCTGCGCCTGGATCTCTATCGCCAGCGGCAACAAGGGGCGCCGCTCTGGTGGCTGGTCTATACGCCGGACAGCGATTGCTTCTTCAAGGGGGAGGACCCCTTGCACCTGGTCCGGCAGATTCCCCAGTCGTTCTGGGCCCGCGCCGTGACCACCGCGCCCTGGCCGGAAGGCACGGCGCTCGACGTCTATCACTGCCAGCTGAGCTTCGAGGTGCTCTGCGGGAGCGAAGAGGAAGAGCTCAAGGAGCTGTTCCGCTACGTGCCCGACCAGTTGAGCTACGAAGCCCTGGCCGCGTCCGCACTGATCCTGCCGCAGGGCCGCGCGGACGGCCTGCCCGGGCTGGCCGAGTGGCTGGCGGCCGCCGAAGCGGCCTGGGCGAGGTGGGAGGTGGTGACCCTGAGCGAGCAGCTGGAGGCCTACCTGCCCAGCTGCCCCGGCGACAGCCTGGGCGCCGCGACCCTGCGTTGGCTGCAACTGGTGCTGGAACTGTCGCCGGACGACCGCGCCAGCCAGCGGCGACTGCTGGACGGCCTGGCGGGGCTCGCCCAACCAGGGCTGCCCACGCCAGCCAGCGCGCCGCCGAGCACCGCAGCCAACACGCCAGCCAGCACGTCGAGCAGCGCCAACGCCAGTCCGCCATCCCCCCGCGCCTTGCCCTCGGCGGATTCGCCCCTGGCCCTGGTGCTGGAGGCCCAGTCGCTCGGCCTGGCCCTGATGGATGCCCGGGTTCCCGGCAATCTGCAGGGGATCGCCGCGACCCTCGACGCCTGTTGTGCGGCCTACGGCCTGGAGGCGCCCCGCGAAGCCCTGGCCCTGGCGCTGGAGCAGGCGCAGGAAGCGGCCAGCGCGACACCGCTGGCCGACTGGCTGGAGCAGCAGCGCGCCGGCTTGCTCGGCGCCGCGGGCGTTACCCAGGCGCCGCGGGTGGCCGCCCAGTCCGCCAGCTTGGCGCCAGGGCAGCCGCTACCGGCCGCGCCGGCGGCGAGCCCGGCCCCGAACGAAACCCGCACCGACCAGGCGCCCGTGCTGCCGCGGACGCTACGAGTGGACCAGGAGCGGATCGATCAGCTGATGGATCTCATCGGCGAGATCGTGGTGGCCAAGAACGGCCTGCCCTATCTGGCGGCGCGGGCCGAGGAACAGTACGGCGTGCGCGAGCTGAGCCGGGAGATCAAGGCGCAGTACGCGGTGATCAATCGCATCACCGAGGCCCTGCAGGACGCCATCATGCAGGTGCGGATGCTGCCGCTGTCCTTCATCTTCCAGCGCTTTCCGCGGCTGGTGCGCGACCTGTCGCGCAAGCTGGGCAAGGAGGTGGAGCTGGTCTTGGAAGGCGAGGACACCGAGGCCGACAAGAACATCGTCGAGGCCCTGGCCGATCCGCTCATCCACGTGCTGCGCAACAGCCTCGACCATGGCCTGGAGACCCCGGAGGAACGCCGCGCCGCCAACAAGCCGGCGGTGGGGCGCCTGACCATCCGCGCGACCCAGGAAGCCGACCAGGTGCTGATCGACATCCTCGACGACGGTCGCGGCATCGATCCCCAGATGATCCGCCGCAAGGCCTTGGAAAAGGGCCTGCTGGACGAGGCCGCGCTGGCCCGCCTGAGCGACGAGGAAGCCCAGCGGCTGATCTTCGTCGCCGGCTTTTCCACGGCGGGCGCCATCTCGGACCTGTCCGGCCGTGGGGTGGGGATGGACGTGGTGCGCAACGCCGTGGAGAAGGTCAACGGCACCCTCACCCTGAGCAGCACCCTCGGCCGCGGCACCAGCCTGCGCCTGGCCTTGCCGCTGTCGCTGACGGTCAGCCGGGCGATGATGGTGGAGGCCAATGGGCAGCGCTTCGGCATCCCCCTCGACCAGGTGGCGGAAACGGTGCGCATCGATCCAGGCGTCATCCGCTGTTTCAAGCAGCAGCGCACCCTGGTGCTGCGCGACCGCCTGCTGCCGCTGGTGGCCCTGCACGATCTATTGGCGCTGCCGCAGCCGCCCAAGGTGAATGCCGATGGCCAACTGGCGGTGCTGGTGATGAGGTTCAACGGCGAATTGCTGGGCGTCCAGGTGGACGATTTCCACGCCACCATGGACATCATCCTCAAGCCGCTGGGCGGCGTGCTCGCCGGTCTGCCGGGCTACGCCGGTTCGGCGCTGCTGGGCGATGGCTCGGTGTTGATGGTCCTCGATCTCAAGGAGTTGCTCTGATGCCCATCGACTATTTCAAGCGCTCGGCGCGCCTGCGTGGCGTGGTCAGCGTCGACGAAGCCGAGGCCCTGACGGTCTGGATCCAGCAGAACCCCAAGGCCAAGCTCAACCTGGCGCAGTGCAGCCACCTGCACTGCGCCGTCCTGCAGGCGCTCATGGCGCTGCGGCCCGAGGTCTCGGCCTGGCCCGCGGCGCCGGACCTCCATGCCTTTCTACATAGCACCCTAGTCAATCCGAACCGCGAGTAGCCCCCTCCATGGCCAAAACCATCCTCATCGTCGACGACTCCGCCACCATGCTGATGAGTCTGAGAACCACGCTCGAAGTCGCCGGCTTCAAGGTCGATAGCGCCCCCGACGGCGTCCAGGCGCTGGCCCGCCTGCGCAACGGGCCGCGTCCCGACCTGGTGCTGACCGACATCAACATGCCGAACATGGGCGGCCTGGAGCTGATCGCCCAGGCCCGCGCGTTGCACGGCATGAGATTCGTGCCCATCCTGGTGCTCACCACCGAGACCCAGCAGGCCCGCCGCGACGAGGCCAAGCGCGCCGGCGCCACCGGCTGGCTGGTCAAGCCGGTGCAGGGCAGCGAACTGCTCAAGGTCATCAAGCAGGTGCTGCCGGGTGCCTGAAGTCAAGGAGAAGCACGCCATGCCCGAACCGCTGGCTTCGTCCGTCACCCGCCAAGGCACCCTGTTGGCCCTGGCGTTGCTCGTCTACCTGCCCGTCGCCTGGTGGATCGTCGCCGCCGGCCCGCAGGACGCCTGGCTGCAGGCGCTGGGCCTGACCCTGCTGGCCGCCCTGCCGGCGCTGGTGGTGGCCTACGCCGCCCGGCCCCGCTCGTCCGCCAGCCGCGTGCAAGAGATCCGGGAGCCGGTCGATCCGGCGGCCGAGGTCTGCGCCGGCCTGATCATGACCGCTACCCTGGAGCGCGCCATCGACGAGCGCCTGGACGACGTCATCCAGGAGACCGAACGGTCGGCGCTGAACATCCTCGGCAAGATCGACCAGTTGCGCCTGGAATCGGGCCAGCTGCTCGACTACCTGCGTACCACCGCAAGCGATAACGGCGAGTTGCAGGGCGACATCCAGGTCAATACCCGGATCGTCGAAACCGCCGGGCATTTTCTCGCGGAACTGCCGACGCGCCTGGCCAACGAGCACGCCGGTATGCGCCGCCTGGCCAGCGAGATCGACCAACTGGGCAGCCTGGTGGGGGTGATTCGCGAAATCGCCTCCCAGACCAACCTGCTGGCCCTCAACGCCTCCATCGAGGCGGCCCGCGCCGGGGATTCGGGCCGCGGCTTCGCCGTAGTCGCCGACGAGGTGCGCAAGTTGGCGCAGCGCTCGGCGGAAGCGGCGCAGCTGGCGCAGAGCGGCATCGAGCAGGCCCGCGATTCGGTGCTGAGGAATCTGTCGCAGGAGCGGCAACTGGGCGAGAGCGAGCAGCTCCAGGATGTCAGCCGCCTGCCGGCCACGGTCATCGAGCTGCAGGAGGGCAATCGCCGGCTGCAGGCCTTCTATGGTGGGCTGATGCAGACGGCGGTCCAGCACAACACCCAACTGGTGGAGGGCATCGTCGACCTGTTGGGCAACATCCAGTACCAGGACGTGGTACGCCAGCGCCTGGAGCGGGTGCAGGGTGCCCTGCGCGAGCACGCGGACGCCTGCCTGCAACTGGGCGACCAGCGTTCCGCCGACGCCGTGCAGGCCGTGCAGCGGGTGCTGGACGCCTTTCTGAGCAGCGATGCCGTCCATGCCCGGGCCGAGGGTACGGCCGAGGCACGGATCGAGTTGTTCTGATGGCGGCAGGGACCGGCGCGGCGCGGGTACTGGCCATCGCCAATCGCAAGGGCGGGGCGGGCAAGACCACGCTGGCGGTCAACCTGGCCAGCGAGCTGGCGCGCCGACAGCTCAGGGTGTTGCTGGTCGACCTCGACAGCCAGGGCCATTGCGCCCTCGGCCTGGGCATCGCCCCGGCCGCGATCGGTGCCACCGTGCATCGCCTGTTCACGGGGCCGGCGCGGCTCACCGACGCCATTCTCGCCACCCGTGACGAACGTCTGCAGCTGGCGCCCGCCGACCTGCGCTTCGAGCACGGCAGCGGGCTGCGCGACCCCAGCTGCCTGCGCCGCGCCCTGCACCAGGAAGGCTTGCTCCAGGCCTACCAGGTCATCCTCCTGGACACCCCGCCGAGCCTCGATACCTTGCTGCTGAGCGCCTTGCAGGCGGCGGATTCGGTGTTGGTCCCCTTCGTGCCCCATCCGCTGTCCCTGGCCGGCATCCGGCAGCTGAACCAGACCCTCGTCCAGGTCCGCCAGCAGGGCAATGCCCGGCTGGACATCCTCGGCTTCGTGCCGAACCAGGCCCAGGCGCAGATCCGCCAGCACCGCGAAACCCGCGCCGACGTCACCCTGACCTTCGGCGCCCACCGGGTGCTGCCGGCCATCCGCGCGGACATCCGCCTGGCCGAAGCCTTCGCCCACGGCCGCAGCATCCAGGACTACGCCCCCGCCAGCCGTGGCGCCGAGGACTTCCGGCTGTTGGGCGAGGCGCTGTACCCCTTGCTGTGAGGCTTTTGCCACGGATGGCGTTCCGCTAAGCCCAGCGGAAGCTCAGCAGAGGCGCGCGCTGCGGGTCTTGCTGCATGAAGAGCAGCACGTCGAAGACCCGGCCGGGTTCGGCACTCAATTGCGGGTGAGCGCTGCCCGCGATACCGGCCATCAGCAGCGCGTTCTGCCGCTCCCAGCAGTCTCCCAGTAGGAAGGGTAGCTGACAGAGACGACGGCCTGTCGCGGTGTGGGGAGTGCTGGGCAGTAGCGCCCGCGTACCGCTCAAGCCAGGCATACCTGCCCGCGTCAGCCCCTTGCGTACCTGACTATCCCAGGCTGGCATGAAGCCGGTGATCAGCAAGAGGGCCTTCATAGGATAGGTGACGTTGGTGTTGCCGATGAACAGCGCATCGGCAAGTCTGGCCAGGGTAGCGATGAGTTGCAGATCGAATTCGTCCAGCTCGGTGCGGGGAAGACCTGCCTTGAGGATACGGCGACTTTCGCTCAGGCCAAGCGTCTGAATACCGCCGATATGCAGCCTGATCAGGCGCTCGCGCAGCGGCTCGTCTGCCAGGGCGATAGCGATTTGCGCGGAGCTTTTCAGGGCAGGTGCTTTACGTTTGCCTGCTCCCCAGTTGGTCAAGGCGTCCCTGAGCGCCTTGGCCAGGGCGTCCATCAGCTCTTGAGCGGGATGCAGTGCCAAATAGCTTTTGGACAGCTGTCGTACACGGTCGAAATCCGCGTGATAGGAGGGCTTGAAATCATTCAGGGCGCAGGCGATGTCCTGCGGACGGCACACGAGTTCGAGCATTTTCTCATCCTTGTCGAAAGTGCTGTTGAGTAGCGGGCGGTGTCAATCGAGGAGGTTCGCAGATGGAGTGTCGTCGGCTCTACAGCGGATCGATAGGAGGTGGGATGTCTTATGCGGGCGCGGCCTGTCCGGGCCAGGTGCAGGCCGCCCTGCTTCCCTAGAAACAGGTCACGAAGGCCTCGGTCACGCGCAGCTCTGCGTCGACGATGCAGCCCTGACGCCACTTGTCGAAGGTCAGGCAGGGGTGCGAGGTGCCCAGGGCGACGATGTCGCCGATGGCCAGCTCGGTGCCCGGCGCCACGACCATGAAGGCGTGCTGGTCCATGATGGCCGTGACCGTGCAGCCGCTGACGTCGACGGCTTCGGCAGCGGTCTGGTCCGGTCGGTAGCGGCGCAGTGGCAGCGGCATACCGGCGTCGTGGGCGACGTCGCGCTTGCCCAGGGCGAGGATGGCGAAGCCGGGCTCGGGCAGGGATTGCACATGAGCCCAGACTTCCAGCGCCGGGCGCAGTCCCTCGGCGAGACCGGTGCGGGCCAGGACGCCGCCTTGTGCATCACGGTAGATGCCGTGGTCGTGGACCACGTAGCTGCTGGCGCGTCTACTTTCAGTCAAACCCTGGGGTCTGTTCCCGTTTTGCACTAACCAACTGATCTATAAGAGCACGCTCGTATCGTTGTAGCTCTCACACAACCCCAATACGAGCTTGCAATGCCCCCACTGATGCTCAGAGATGAGTACTGGCCGAAGCTACGGGAAATTCTGCTGCACGAAGCCATCTACAACAAGCGTGATCTACGCATGACAGTCTAAGGCATGCTGTATCGCATGCGAGTGGGGTGTCCCTGGCGAGACCTGCCTCATGCCTTCGGAAGCTGGAGCAAGATCTACAAGCGTTTCAATGCATGGTCTGCGTCTGGCAAGTGGCTCAGGGTGTTTCAGACCCTGGTGACGGATCCGGATATGGAGTGGGTTTTCATTGATGGCAGCTATGCCAAAGCCCACCCGCACAGTGCAGGCGCTGCCAGTGGAAAGGATGAAGCGATAGGGAGAAGCCGAGCAGGCAACACCAGCAAGATTCACTTGGCCGTAGACGCTTACGGACTGCCGATTGCCCTCGACATTACCGGAGGTCAAATCAACGATTGCACTCAGGCAGCCTTGTTGATCGCCAAGGTGGCTGACGCCGAAAGCATCATTGCGGACAAAGGCTATGACAGCGAAGTGATCCGAGAGCAAATCGTCCAGCAAGGCGCACGCGTCGTGATTCCAAGAAAGCGTACCTCTGTGAAAGGGAATGCGGATCTGGATAGAGGGCTTTACCGAAATCGGCACCTGGTGGAAAACACCTTTGCCCGGCTGAAGCAGTACCGGGCAGTGGCCTCACGGTTCGACAAGCTCAAGATAAATTACGAAAGCGTCGTGGCTATGGCCTGTGCCTTCCTTTGGCTACCCATGTGAAATGGGAACAGGCCCTAGCGCTTAACGACCCGTCGATGACAATCGGCCGGGGTCAGCACCTTGCCCGGCTTGGAGCGTACGGCGATGGTTTCTACCGGCTCCGCTGAATCATTGTCGAGCAGCACCGAGTAGCTCTCGCCTTTTTCGAACAGGTAGCGCTCCCCCCACTGGCGCATGCTGACGACGATGGGAAACACCGCACGCCCCATATCCGTTAGCACATATTCCTTGTAGGCACTGCCGTCGGATGCCGGCTGGATCTCGAATACGCCCAACTCGACGAGCATTTTGAGCTTGACCGTGAGGATGTTCTTGGCGAGCCCAAGACGCTTCTGAAAGTCACTGAAGCGGCGAACGTCGTCGAACGCATCGCGGATGATCATCAGTACCCAGCGATCCCCGATTGCTTCAAGCGTGCGGGCGACCGGGCATTCGCTCTGCGCCAGTAATTGCTGTTTGGCCATGGGGCTCCTGGAGGCGGGTCAGTATTCGGTAGGCAGAGGGAAGAGTTCTAACGTCAGACAAAAATGCTTGGTGCATGTGGTTGTATTTCACAACCTCCTTTGATAAAAAGAAACCAGATGGTTTCCTTTTGAAACCAGATTTCCAAGGATGGAGTGATGGCATTCAAGCCCCATGCCCCGGTAAAGATGGACAGCGAAGCCGAAAAATTCAGCGGTGGGCACCTGCAAGTCCCCCAAGCCTGGGGCACCTCCAACCTTAGTCGCTACCAGACTTTTCTGTTTGCCATTACCTGCGCCATGGCGGTCGCAAACATCTATTTCGCCCAGCCATTGCTGGAATCGATGGCTGTCAGTCTGTCGGTTTCGCCGGGCACGATAGGTGTCGTAGTGACCGCGACACAAGCGGGTTACGCCATCGGCTTGTTGTTCATCGTTCCGCTGGGGGACTTGCTCAATCGCAAGAAGCTCATCCTTACCCAAATGCTGCTGTCGGCTCTGGCCTTGGGTGCAGTTGGCTTGTCGCAAGATTGGGGCATGTTGCTCGGCGCGATGGTGCTCGTGGGCCTGATGGCGGTCGTGGTGCAAGTGGTCGTTGCCTATGCCGCTGCGCTGGCGAGTCCGGAGCAGCGTGGCGAAGCCGTCGGCATCGTGACCAGTGGCGTGGTGCTGGGAATTCTGCTGGCCCGCTTCGTCTCCGGTGCAGTGGCTGATCTGGCCGGCTGGCGCGGCGTTTACCTTGTCTCAGCCGTCCTGATGGTAGGCATGGCATTGGTGCTTATGTGCACCATGCCTGCCTCCACCACGCCATCGGCGAAGGGCAGCTACTGGCAATTGCTGCGATCAGTGTTCCAGTTGTACCTGACCGAACGCACCTTGCGTGTCCGGGGCACCTTCGCTCTGCTGATCTTCGCCGCGTTCAGTGTGTTGTGGACATCGATGGTACTGCCACTCAGCGCGCCACCCTTGTCGCTGTCACACACCCAGATTGGTTTGTTCGGTCTCGCCGGGGTGGCCGGTGCGCTGGCAGCGGCACGGGCCGGACGGCTCGCTGATCAAGGGTTCGGCAATCGCACCACGGGCTTCGCATTGGCACTGTTGACGTTGTCCTGGCTGCCCACGGCGCTCGTTGAGCACTCATTATTAGGCTTGGTGGTGGGTGTAGTGTTATTGGATTTCGCCGTGCAAGCCGTCCATGTAACTAATCAAAGCCTGATCTTTGCCGCACGACCCGGTGCGCAAAGTCGATTGTTGGGCGCATACATGTGCTTCTATTCGGTGGGCAGTGGCTTGGGTGCAATAGTCGCTACCTATACTTATGCGCACTTTGGCTGGGTCGCCGTTTGTATTTTGGGTGCCGCCATCAGTGGGACCGCCTTGCTGTACTGGCTCTACCTGGGGCTAACGTCGAAATAACTGTCCAGTATTGGATGTTCACGATCGCACGTAAAAGAGTTGGCGTGAGTCAGCTGGGCTGTCACGCATTCTTTAATAACAGTTGAGGTCAATATGGCGTTGCATACACTCACTATTGAGTCGCATCAACTTGAGTTTCAATTGCCGGTCAACTCGCCTATTACCGATATCGAGTGGGAAGTCGGTGGCAAGAATGTGATCCCGCTAGGCTGTCGCGTCGGGGCCTGCGGTGCCTGTTTGATAAAAGTCACATCGGGTCTAGAGGCGTTGAATGCGAGGGGTGATGATGAAGAGGCATTTATCGAAGTGTTGGGCTACACCGGTGAAGAGTACCGTCTGGCGTGCCAGTGCTTGATAAGAGGTGAATTGGCCATTGAAGTTGTTGGCTGATGGTTGCAGTTGCAGTCGATTGATTTGTTAATACGTTAAAAATAACCCAGAGGCTAGATTATGCTTAACCGTGTAAAAAATGTTGGCTATGGTGATCGCACTCCTTTCCTCAATGCTGCCGCGTCGTTGAATCTGCGTGGGGAAATCGACCGGCTTATCGATACACAGGTGGAACAATGGTACGCAACCGTGCCTCAAGCCGCTCACTTGGAAGGTAAAAAGGTCGACAGCGCTTACTACAAACGTCATCTGATCGAAACCGCCTGGCGCATTCGCTTGCTGCGCGTGGCTGAAGCGAAAGCCCTGGTCGATGTCGCCAAAGTTAGCCCGGAAGCTGCACAGATCTGGGCCCACTACGAACAGGAGGAAATGCTCCATGACGACTTGTTCATTCAGGATCTGGAGCGTGTCGGCGTAAGTCGCGAAGAGTTCCTGGCCACCGAACCGTACCTGTCCACCAAATTGCTGGCGGGCTTCTTTTCCTACCTGCTGGACCACGAAGGCCCACTGGGCGTGATTGCCTATTCCTATCTGGTCGAGTACGTGAACGTGAAGCTGGAACCACGCAAGCTCGAAGCCCTCAAGGCATCGGTTGGCGAGAAAAACATCGTCGGTCAGGTTTCCCATTCTCACACGGATATCAACGATGACCATCCGGGTGAAGTCTGGGCCGCTCTACGCTTCCTGATCAAAGGTGAGCAGGACATCGAAGCCTTGAAACGCTATCTGGCCGAGCATCAGAAAATTCTCGCCATGTACTTCAGCGAGCTGTACGTCGACACCCTGGCCAAGCCGCAAGGCAAGGCGGCGTAAGCCATGGAGCAGGCAATGAATTCAAATCGACCCGGAGTTCTTATCCTGAGCCACTGCGGCTTTTCTTTCCTGGAGGACTTGAAGGAGGAGCTGCAGCGCCGCCAGCTCCGGTGTTTCGTACTGACTTCATTGCCGCTTCCGGAACACGTGCCGGTCCGTTTGGAACAGATTCAGAGCTGGGCGGACCGCCTCTACACCGCAGACTCTCATCAATTGAAACTGGATGATGTAAACAAGGCACTCCAGACGCTGCACAAGTCCGGCGAGCAAGTCACCTGCTGCATCAGTGTTTGGGAGGGTTATCGACACCTGATGGCCGCAGCCAATGCAGCGCTCGGAACGTATGACATGGATGCCCGACAGGCACTGGCATTACGCAACAAGCTTGAGGTGCGCAACCAACTAGCCGAGGCAGGCTTATCGCAAGCCAATGCCTATGCATTGACTGCACCGGTGCTGAAAACACTGCAGGCGCAGCACCAGCGCTACTTCATCAAACCAATCCACGGAATCGCTTCGTATGCGGCGTTTCCCATGCGCAAGGACACTACCTGGGAAGCACTCGAGGAGCTGCGCAAGGATTCGGTCGAGGACACGGTGTATGCCTCGGCATTCAACGACGGCTTGCAGTTCATGGCGGAGGATTACATCACCGGCCAGGAATTCAGTTTCGAGACGCTATTAGTCGATGGCCAGGCGCATGTCGTGGCCATCCATGAAAAATACGAAGTGACCGAGACCGCTGACACGGTGCTGGAAGACAGCTGTACCACGCCACCGGCGAGCCTTGAGCAGGCGCAAATTGCGGCGGGCTTGCAATGGCTGAAGAACGTGCTGAGTTGCCTGGATCTCAAGTGGGGCTGCTACCACATTGAAGCGCGTTTCACCGGGCAATACTGGGACCTGATCGAGATCAATCCGCGCGTTGGCGGGAGCTTGATTTCCCATAGTGTCGAAGTAGTCACCGGCGGTCATGGCATGCTCTCGCTGTGGCTGGATCTGCTTCTGGCGAGCCAGGACGACGCCTTGCCCCGCGAAGCGCTCGTGCAACGTCTGACCCAAGTTGGCTGGCACGCGGACGGCAGCAGTGCTCAGACTGGAGCGACTTTCTTCCGGGTTTATTTCGCCAACCCGGGAACGCTGAGTTCAGTCATCCTCAACGATCAGCCCTTGGCGCCTGTGGTGAAACATATCCTGCTCAAAGCAGGCGATGTGATTCCTGCGCATGCCCGCGAAGTGTTTTTGGGCCAGTTGCTTTGGACATTCGACCGATGCCATCAAGCAACGGAGCTTGAGCGTCTGGCGCATCTTTCCGCTACGGCGTTGGACATCCGGTACGACGCTGAAAGCCATTGAAATCCCTGAGCAAAAGCCTGGAACAGCAAAGCTGTCCATGAACAATCCCATGCATTTGAGAATGACGAACATGCCGCAGCGTGCGCCTGTATTGTTAATAGTGGACTACAACTTGAGTCGGATCGGCGATGTTCTGCACATGCGCAACTATGCTCGCCAGCAATGGGGCGCCGAGACTTGGCTGGTCCGGGACAATCCTCAGGATCATGACCGGCAGATCAGTGACCGGGTCATCGATGCCGACCCGTTGGTCCCGGATTTCGTCAGCCAGGTGCTGCGTCAGTTGGGCGAAGACTCAGGCAGAGTCAGTGCCGGAATGGTGTTCTCCGACAATGCGGTCGCTAGCGGTGCGGCCCTGCTCGAACACCTCGGGCTACCGGTGGACGACGCCAAGCTGGCACTGGGCGCCTTTGACAAACTGGCCTACCGCATCGTCGAGCGTCGCGACCGTCTCCTGCTTGAACTGTGGGGGATCATGCTGCCGGACTTCCAGCAGATCGAATGCATCAACGATGTTCGCGATTTCGCCCTGCGTCAGGACCGTGGCTTCGTCATCAAACCTGCGTGTGAGGGTAATAATCGCGGGGTGGTGATGGTCGCACCAGGGGACGATTGCGAGCAGGCCTTTGCTGAAGTGGCGCCCTACCTGGAAGGTGGTGTGTTGGCAGAAGCGTTCATTAGTTTCACTCGCGAATACTCTTATGACGGCTTGGGCGATCTGTGGTTCATCACGGAGAAAGTCAGCGCCACCGGACGTTATCCCGTGGAAATAGCGCAGATCCTGCCCGCACGCCTGAACCAGTCAGAGCGTCAGGCGATTCATCGGACCGGCCAGGAGGTCAATCGTCTGATCGGCCAGCGCATCGGTCCGTTTCACAACGAGATCAAACTCAGTGATGCCAATTACCGGACGGCCGTGATCGAGCCTAACCGTCGTCCCGGCGGCATGAAAATCTGGACGCTGGCGCAAGCGGTACATGGCGTCGATCTGTATGCGGCTTGGGTCGACTCGGTGTTCTCCGCGCTGTTGCCACAGGAGCTACCACCGGCAACCTGCAGTGCCGCCACGGTGATGTTCGGCGTACCCGAGGATATGACGCTCGACGTGATCGAGCTGGGCGAAATCCGCCCCTTGGTTGATGACACGCTGAAGTTGGCGACGCAGGTCCTCGACCTGGCCGAGAACGATATCGCGGTGCTCGAATGCGCGTGGATCATCGGCCAGTCACGGCTGATCCATGCAACACCAAGAGACAACAGCGACTTCGTAGCCCAGGTATGCGTCGCGTTGCATGACGCGCGTATCGACATTCGCGATCTGGTGACAGTGCTGCGCGAACAGTGGCTCAAGGTACTGAGCCGTCACCTATCCGCTGCGCAATTGTTCAGCGTTGCGTCTTGACCTCTCTTCAATACGCCTTGAGATCCCCGGCATGAAAATCCTGATTCTTCACCGTGTTCCGTATCCGCGTATCGAATACCACCGTGGGATTGACCATGACTTGCACGATGTCACCTACATCGGCAAACAATCGGCGATCGATACGCTCCCCGCCGACCTGCGCTGCCACCGCGTGGTGCGAGCCGGTCTTGACAGTGCCTTCGATGAAACTCTGGCGTGGCTGGCCGAAAGCCCACAAACCTTTGATCGCGTCATTTCGATGTCCGAGTACGAATTGCTCGACGCGGCGCGCTTGCGCGAGGCTCTGGATATTGCAGGCGCGTCGGTGCAGTCGGTGACGCTGGTACGCAACAAACTGGAGATGAAAGCAGCTGTTCAAGCCCAACAGCTGCGTGTACCCCGCTTCATGTCGCTGGAACGCTATCTTGCGCTTCAAGGCCAGGTGCCGTGGACTGGCGCAACCGTGTTGAAACCTCACAGTGGGGCGTCAAGCATGGACGTCAGCATTCATCAGCAACCGGCCCGCGCCTTCGATGAGATTAGGCACAAGATCGGTAGTCTTGCTCTACGCATTGATGAGTTTCAGGTCGAAGAGTACATCTGTGGCCCGATTCGCCATTTCGACGGTCTGGTATTGAACGGTCGGGTTATCACCCTGCTGTCCAGCGAATATGTGGGTACCTGTCTGGACTACATGGAGCGCGGTCAACCGCTCGGTTCATTGCACATCGAAACCACGGCGTCGATGTATGAGTGGGTCAGCGCGGCGCTGCAGGCGGTGCAGATTCACAACGGCGCTTTTCATCTGGAAGCCATCATGGCGGGCGACGAGCCGGTGTTCCTCGAGGTCGGTAACCGGGTCGGTGGCGCGGATGTGGTCGCGACCTATGAGCTCGCCACGGGCATCCACTTGCCTTCCATGGAATTACTCATTCACGTAGACGGTGAGCTAGACCTTTCGACCTTCAGTCGCCAGCAGAGCGACCTGGGTTTCGGCTGGTTTGTATTCCCGGGGCACACCCATCCGGAGCGGATCTACCAAGGCCTTGATGGCGCCGAAGAGCTACGCGCGAGTGCGCACGTCGTGCAATGGAACGAATTGGCAGTGGGCGCGCTGTTGCCGGAGCACGTGACGTATTCGGCATTCGAGGCGCCATTGGCCGGCATCGTCAAAAGCGCCGATCCCCAGCAGACCCATGCCTGGATGCAGGCGTTGTTTTCACGTGTGCGTCTGGCGCACGACCTTACTTCTGTGGCGTGACACCGACCTCCTTCATCAAGGCACATAATCCATGAAACCACTACACGTCGTGTTGGCTGTATTGATAACGGCAATCTGGGGGGTGAACTTCTCGGTGATCAAGCTGGGACTGGCCACCGTCGATCCGTTCATCCTGGCGGGCATCCGCTTCACTCTCTGTGCGTTACCGGCGATTTTCTTCATCCGTAAACCCGATGTGCCGTGGCGCTACATCATTTGCTATGGCTTGGTGTTCGGCATAGGTCTATGGGGCGTGGTCAATCTGGGTATCAAGGCCGGACTGTCGGCGGGTATCGCGTCGCTGGTACTGCAGTTCAGTGCGTTCTTCACCATCCTGCTGGGCAGTTGGGTGTTCAAGGAAGCGCTGACCCGCTTTCAAGTGCTGGGCATGTTGATCGCCCTCGCCGGGCTGTTGTGCATCATCAAGATCAGTGACGGGTCGGTGAGCCTCTTCGGCGTGGTACTGGTGCTGGTGGGCGCGGCGTCTTGGAGCGTTGCTAACCTCATCAACAAGAAGGCCAGTACCAAGGATGTCTTTGGCTTTCTAGTCTGGTCCAGCGCCTTTGCACCGATTCCGCTATTCATCCTCGACTACGCGGTGAACGGCAGTGCCGGCTACACCGCGTTTGTCAGTCAGGTGAACACGACTGCCGTGTTGTCGATCCTGTTCCAGGTCTATCCCAACACCCTGTTCGCTTACTGGATCTGGAACTCGCTGCTCAAAACCTATCCGGTCTCCACAGTGGCGCCCCTGTCTCTGCTGGTGCCGATCTTCGGCATGCTCAGCTCGGTGGTGGTGTTCAACGAAAGTGTGCCGGTGAGCAAAGTGCTGGCGGTGGTGCTGATCGTAATCGGCCTGGCCGTCGGCCTCTATGGTCAGCGTATTTTCAATGCAATATTTGCGCGTCCTGCGCACACTTAGATGTGAATCAATAGGGGGGCTGGTATGAGTCTATGAAAAGACGTGATTTTATGGGAGCTACTGTAGGAGCGACCCTGATTGGAGACAGCATGTTTGCAGGTGTAGTAAACGCAAAAGTGGGTCAAGCTCCTGATGAAAACGTGACGACACTTGATCCTGCCGATTGGGCGTCGGTACGGGCACAGTTCAACCTGTCGCCAGAGTTCGTGCACATTTCCAATTTCTTTCTAGCGTCCAACCCCAAGCCGGTACGCGATGCGATGGCGCGCCACCGCCAGGCCTTCGATGAGAACCCTTACACCTACCTCGAAGACAATATGTTCGCCAGCCCCGGAGATATGGTTTGGCGCAAGGTTTGTGCGGCGGCGGCGGAGTACACCGGCGGCAGGGCCGAGGACATCGCGCTGACCAGCAGCACCACGCAGGGGCTGGCGATGATTTACAACGGCCTGAAGCTAGGCCCTGGCCAGGAAATTCTCACCACCCATCACGAGTGGTATACCCACGACGAGGCCATGCGCCTGGCAGTGGTCAAATGGGGCGGGAGCATCCGTCGCATCGACCTGTATGAAGGGCCTGAGGATGTCAGTGTCGACGCGATCGTCGCGCGTATAGAAGCGGCCATCAAACCCACGACGCGCATTCTGGCCATGACCTGGGTGCATTCGGGCACTGGCGTGCGCTTGCCGCTCAAGGACATCGGTAACCTCGTGGTCCGACTCAATCGTGATCGCGCTGAAGCCGATCAGATCATCTATGTGGTCGACGGTGTGCACGGTTTTGGTTGTTCCGAGGCGCAGGTGGACAGTTTGGGCTGCGACTTTTTCAGTGCCGGTACGCACAAGTGGATTCTTGGTCCGCACGGTACGGGGCTGGTCTGGGCACGTGAAGGTCAATGGGCGCAGATCACTCCCACCATCCCTACCATCATGGCCGCCGAGCCTGGCAACGCCTGGCGCCAGCAACGCGATCCGCAAGGTGAAACGCAGGCCGCCTGGGTCAGCCCTGGTGGGTTCTTGGCGTTTGAAAACCAGTGGGGGATGATCGAGGCATTCGAGTTCATCAAGAAAATCGGCCGCAAGCGCATCGCCGACCGCGTCGCCGAACTCAACGGTCAACTGAAGGAAGGCCTGGCGAAGCTGCCCAATGTGTACCTGCACACGCCCCGTTCCGCCGAGTTTTCCGCTGGCATCGTTTGCTGCGACGTTAAAGGCTGGACACCCAAGGATGTCGTGGCGAAGTTGAAAGTGCAGAAGATCATTGCCAGTGCCACGCCGTATCGCCATTCGACGGTGCGTTTCTCCGCCGGGATCATCAACACCCCCGAAGATATCGAGAAAACCCTCGAGGTCATGCGCACGTTTGCTTGACCCCCAGCCAGCCGGATCGACGCCAGTATTCTGTACCGCTCAATATAGTTGAGGGGCTGGCGTCGGCCGTTCAAATTCAATGAGTCGTACTTACTTTGGTGCCAGGATCGACAATATGAGTGAACACCAAAGCACCCTAAAAGAGTTGGCCAACTTCTTGTTTTGCTCGACGGTATACCGCTTGTTTTCCGGTGCACTGCTGGTCTCTTTAACCTGGAATATTCTCAAGCAGAACGATGGCGGTTATTTGCCATTGGCCCTGGCGATTTTCTGCTCGTTCATACCGGCGTTCATCACGCCGGTGATGATCAAGCGTCTGTCGCGCCACGTGACCGGACGCCAGATGAGCAGCCTGTTCGTCCTATGCCTGGCGGGCTTGGCGCTGATCTCCGGGTTCTCGCGAAACTTTACGCTCGGCCTGCTGATCACCAACCTGTTTGTGTGGCTGATGATCATGTCGCTCGAGGCCAGTCTGGACATGTGGTTTACCCAACTGCAACGGGGTATGGATGAAACCAAAGTAAGGCGGATCAGTGGCGCTACCACGGCTACCAGCCAGGCGGCCCTGATGATCGGTCCGTTGTTGGCAGCGGGTTTGATGCCGATTCTGACCGGCATCGGTTTTTCCCTGGTACTGAGCGCCGGTTTCTTGCTGGTTGCGGGTATTGGCTACACGCGCAATGGCCTGCCCATGGACGTTCGCGAGAAGCTCGAAGTAGCAGCTCCTGCCAGACTTCCACTGACCTTATTTGTGCCGATGGTGCTGATTTGGCCGATTCTAGGTGCGTTCAATTTCATGCTGCCGGTGTATGTGTCGAATCGCGGATGGACGCTGTTTGAACTGGGTGTACTGGATGCCATGTTCGGCTTGGGAATGGCGCTGATCGGTGTGCTGGTCATCATAGCCAACACCGGTCGTAACCTGCTGGTTTACCTCCTGGCGCTGACTGCGCTGGCGGGGATTGCCACCGCGATGTGGTGGCTGATGCCGGACAGGCTGCTGCTCAAAATGCTGAGCCTGTTGATTCTGGGAATGGCCTTTGGCGGTGCTCGTGTGCATATCCGTGTTGCGATTGCCTGCCGCTACAGCGAAGCGGCCGTTGGTTTGTACGTAAGCAAGGCAAATGCCCTGGCAACGCCAATGTTGCTGCTGATCCTTAGTCTGCAGTTGGCGATCATCGAGAACGCCTGGCTACTGCCGTTCCTGTTGGTGACCCTGTCGGTCGTGCTATTGCTGCAGACCCCTGCGACGCGTTTTGCCCGTGGGCAAACGCCTGTCGAAGGCGTGGGGGCCTGAACGCCGAACTGCAACGGTAACGACCACTCCTGAACCACCCGCTTCATCACCTGCGTCGACGTCAGTCTTTGAACACTGGGTAATCTTGAAAGGCACAGGGTCTGTTCTGAAAACAGACCCATGGCACCAGTCTCGCTGGGATAGCAGTGTCAATCCGCCTCCAGTGCAAAGGTTGGGTGATAGGCATCTCTACTGGCCGGACGATCCGCTGGTCGCCTCACCGACCGCGCGGGCCAAGCCGCGCGGTCGGTGAGGCAGCCGTGCCCGCGTGGCGTCACTCGGTCTGCCAGGCCTTCTGCAGGTTGGACCAGAAGGCGCCGCCATCCTTGAACGGCACGCTCGCGGCACCGAAGTCGTAGCTGTTGAGGGTGTTCTTGATGGGGACTGGCATCCTGCTCTAGCTGATTAGCGGCTGATTCCGGCCGTTGTCGTTGGTCCAGTCGAGGGAATGATCGGCGAAGCCATCGGAGGTGGCGTGGTAGCCGACCTTGGGATGCACACCGTTGACCAGATAGCCGTCTCGGCCACGCCAGAGCGGCGGGTCGTAGTTGACCCGATACTTGCCGTGGGTCGAATAGTCTATCTTGAGGATGGGGGAGCCGACCTTGCACTGGTTGGTCCAGACCACGATGTTTTCCCAGTCATGGCGATGACCGCCGGCCGCGCCCAGGTAGTTCGGCGGTTGATCCTTGGGGAGGTAGTAGGAATACATGATCGCGCAGTGATCATAGTATTCGGCCATGCGTGAATAGGCCTGGCCATTGGTGCCGCGGCAGTGGTCATCCGGAGCGCCCGAGGGGTGCAGGCCGCCGCTGACGTCGCCAGCGGAATCCACGGCGGGATAGTTGTTACAGGAGTCCGGGCCGTCGGCAATCATCGGCTGGTAGTAGAGTTCCACATCGGTGGCATTGGCAGGAATCTGTTGCACCTGGTCATGGTCGAGGACGGCGGCGAAGGCCGAGGTTGTCAGGTACAAGGCGGTGGCTGCGAGGCATAGCGAGATCTTAGAGCCTGTTCAAAATCTGCTGCGCGTCGGCCAAACCGCGTTGAAAATGGCCTGGGTCGCCAGCCCCGCCTGGGCGGCCCCGTCGTAATGCTCATTTACCCCTCGTAAACCCGAGCGCGGGTCCGATCCGCTTCCTCAGCCCTTTGATTCGCTGGCGCTCACCCTGCGGGCCAGCCCTTGGCTGTTACTCCCGTTGGTCGTTGCGCCTTGTTTGGCTCTAGCTC
>Ga0157359_1000094_pt1 | contig 25444 bp, 25 predicted proteins | sample AttcapACBM3_FD_111482 | JGI IMG/M metagenome (GOLD analysis project Ga0157359, IMG submission 111482) | Fungus gardens microbial communities from leaf cutter ant in Botucatu, State of São Paulo, Brazil - Atta capiguara ACBM3 | ecosystem: Host-associated > Fungi > Mycelium > Unclassified ...
CCGATGCTAAAGCGACTATCGATCAGCTGCATGATGACGTTGCTACTGGCAAGCGCCGGCTGCAGCTCAACGCCACCTGCGCGAATCAATCCACCCCCGGCACCTCCGGCCTGGATGATGCAACCAGCGCCCGACTTACTGACACCGCTCAGCGGGATTATTTTACCCTTAGAGAGCGAATCGAAACCGCCAGAAAGCAAATAGCTGGTCTGCAGCAATATATTAGTGAGCAGTGTTTGAGATAAGAAATCCATGAACGAACAAGCGCACAAAATCTGAAGCACTAGATTTCATAGTTACACCTTGTAATATGATCTATCCAAACAGGAGGGGTTATGATTGATTACGGAACCACAGCTAGTGTGAAAACCAAATCGGGAACGTACGATCTTGGTGTTATCAGAAGCGCAAAATTTACAGTAATGGCGATCGGGAAGTACATTGAAATTGTTGTTATGGATAATCCTGTAGCAAACAACATCGCTGCGGAGCTGGTTAAATCAGTCGGTGAAGAAAATAGCACGCTTTCGATCATTAACGAGTCAAATCGTGACGATTACACTGTGCGCCTGACAAGCGTTAACTTTGATGCGATGACTATAAGCCTGTCAGCGAGCTTTTAGTGTTTTTTAGGGCATTGAAAGAAGTTGAAACAGATGTGACCGCCCTCGGGCGGTCTTTTATTGAATTACTACCAAGAAAAGAAGATTGGTCTCTTAAATACTTAGATGGCGTGCGGCTGGTTTTTTAGCTGACGATGCGAGAAATTACTCCCTCAGCCTCGTTAAGACTCATTCCACCATGCACGTTCGCAGGGAAAACTATCTCGCTCCCTGACAGAACCCATATACCTTTGTGAGTGGGATGACGCGACAACTCTTGACCCTCCACTATCGGGAATGACTTATCAACCACACTCACGCAATAGCCGTTGATGCTGTGGATTATAAGCGCCCACTGCGGGCGTGAGCTGATAGAGACCCTTCTGACTACAACTGCATTATCCATTCGAATAGTTTAAGCATGTTATCAATACGCAAATGATAACTGATGTCCCGAATCAGTCACACACCTAAAGAAACACTCCAGCCAGTCCCTCTGGAACAAAGCGCCCTGACTTAAGTACGAAGCGTCCGCATAGCGGAATCCTCCCGTGGATTCGGTCAGCAAGCGCAAGGGGCAAGCAGGGCTATAGGCGAAAGCTGAATTCCCCGACATGCGGTGAACGCCCACCGTGCGAGTTGCAGGCGTGGCACTCTGAGAGAAGAGACAATCAACTGTGAGAGGAATGTATGGCGACCGAAAAGAAAATGGGCCGCCCGACTGACTACCTTCCGGAAGTAGCTGAAGACATCTGCAACCTGCTCATGCTGGGCGAGAGTCTTCGCTCCATCTGCAAGCGTCCGGGCATGCCTGCAATCAGAACTGTTATGTACTGGTTGCAGAGACACGAAGACTTCATGCAACAGTACGCGCGCGCACGCGAAGTCCAGGCTGAACTACTGGCTGAGGAAATCATCACGATTGCGGATGACAGCAGCGGCGACGTCATTGTTGATGATGATGGCAAAGAGCAGACCAACCATGAACGAGTTGCCCGCTCCCGCCTCCGTGTTGATGCCCGCAAATGGTACGCATCCAAGCTGGCACCGAAACGCTATGGCGACAAGGTGACGCACGAACAGAACATTACGATCACCGATCTCACAGACGCTGAGCTTGATGCCAGACTGCAGGAGCTAACCAATGCAAAATCTCAGCCGGGAGCAGAAGATTGAGCTGGTAAAGCTGCTGGAAGAGAAGAAGCGACGCGAGAACGTTTATCGCTATCGTGGCTTCTATCAGTCACGTCACCCTTGGCAGAAGCGATTCATTGCCAGCACCAAAGAATATTCTCAGTCAGCTCTCATCGCTGCTAACCGCGTTGGCAAGACAGAGACGGCGACATACATCGACGCCATCCACGCTATGGGTGATTACCCTGAAGAGTGGACAGGTCACAGGTTTGACCATGCGCCACTTATCTGGGTGCTGGGCTACTCGGGCGAGAAATGCCGTGACCTGCTACAGACGCCAATCATCGGGCGCAAGACAGATAATGGCTGGGAAGGTGGCCTGATACCAGGTGAGCTGATCACCGGCGTTGAGGCCATGACCGGCACGCCAAACGCTGTCCGCTCCGTGTACATCAAGCACAAGTCAGGCGGCACAGCAAAGATTCAGTTCTGGTCCTACTCGCAGGGCCAGCACGCATTAATGGGTGACAGCGTCGACTGGTTCCACATCGACGAAGAGCCCAAAGATCCCGACATCTTCCCGCAGGTTCTGACGCGCACAGCTACTGGCGACCGTGGTAATGGTGGCAGGGGCATCCTGACATTCACGCCAGAGAACGGCCGAACCGACCTCGTTATCGGCTTCATGGACACACCAAGCGCTGCACAGACGTGCATGAACGTTGGCTGGGATGATGCGCCACACCTGAGCGAAAAAGTTAAGACGGAGCTTCTGGCATCGTTTCCTGCGCATCAGCGCGACATGCGAACCAAAGGCATCCCGATGCTGGGTCACGGTCGAATCTATGACCTCGCTGATGATGCCATCATGTGTCAGCCGTTCCCATGCCCCGATCACTTCTTTGTCATTGACGGTCAGGACTTTGGCTGGGACCACCCGCAGGCGCACGTTCAGCTTTGGGAAGACCGGGATGAAGACGTTATCTATGTCGCTCACGTCTGGAAGGCCAGAGAGAAAAAGGCTGATGAAGCGTGGCGGATGGTTAAGCGCTGGGCCGATGGTGTTCCGGTTGCATGGCCTCACGATGGCCTGCAGCACGAGAAGGGCGGCGGTCAGCAGCTGAAAGAGCAATACAAAGCTGAAGGCTTCAGGATGCTGGCAGAGCACGCGACATGGCCAGACGGCAATTACAAGGTCGAGCCTGGCATCCATGAGATTCGCGAGCGCATGCTTGATGGCAAGTTCAAGGTGTTCAGCACATGCCCGGAGTTCTTTGAGGAGTTCCGCATGTATCACCGCGATGAGCACGGAAAGATTGTGGCGATCAACGATGACGTCCTGTCAGCCGTTCGCTACGCCTACATGATGCGTCGGTCAGGCAAGCAGATGTTCAGCATCAAATCACCCCGCAAGAAGGCTCGCGTAGCCACCACAGAATACAACCTATTCGGGAGTTAACCATGGGTATCGAAACCGGCGCTCTGGCTGCTTACGCTGCCATTGCCTCTGCTGCCGTGGGCGCAGGAACAGCCGTTTACTCGGCAACACAGAATAAAGCTCCAGGAGTCAAAGGTGCACTGGCTCCAAACGCAGACGCCGCAACAGCGCAGGCAGATGACCTGCTTCGCAAGCGTTCACGTCAGGGCATCAATGCCAACATCCTCAGCGGCTCCGGTGGTGCAGGAAGCGTGGGCGCATCTTCTACCGGACAGAAATCACTCTTAGGCGGTTAGCATGGCGCAGGAAAACGACGAACTGCTTGACCAGATACTCCGCGACCAGTCGACAATGGAAACATCCCGGTCAGCATGGGAGCAGCTCTGGCAGGAAGTAGCAGAGCGTTGTTTACCCCGCGGCGCTGACTTCAAGGGTGAGATTCGCGACGGACAGAAGAAATCAGACAAGGCTATCGACTCAACCCCCATTGTTGCACTTGAGCGATTTGCTGCAGCGATGGAGTCTGTAATTACGCCTCGTACACAGACGTGGCACGGCCTGCAGAACGAGCGGTTCAGCGACGACACTGAAGTGCAGGAGTACTTCGAGGAAGTCACAAAGGTTCTGTTCCGGCTGCGTTATGCACCCTGGGCCAACTTCGCTAACCAGATGAGTGAGAACTACATCTCGCAGGGCGCATTTGGCAATGGCTGCATGTACGTGGACGAGCTGCCCGGAAAGGGCATGCGCTACCTGACGTACCATCTTCGCGAGATATATTACGAGGAGAACTATCAGGGCATCGTTGACCTCGTTCACCGCAAATTCAAACTCAACGCCCGACAGGCTGTGCAGCAGTTTGGCAAAGACAATCTGCCGGAGAGCATTCAGCGCGCCTCTGAATCAGCGCCGATGAGCAAGTTCGAGTTCATCCATCGCGTTTGCCCGAACACAGAAATCCAGTTCACCGAAGACGGTAAGCCTAAGCAGGACCACACAGGCATGCCGTGGTCGTCCTATTACATCTGCAAGGAAGGGCGGAAGATTGTCCAGCAGAGCGGCTATCACACAATGCCTTATTGCATTGGTCGCTACTACAAATCACCGGGTGAGACTTATGGGCGCGGGCCGGGAATGACAGCGCTGCCCGACATCAAAGTGCTCAACGAGATGAACCGTGAGACGCTGATTGGTGCGCAGCTTGCGAACCGTCCGCCGATCCTTGTGGCTGATGATGGCGTGCTGGACACCTTCAACCTGACTCCTGCGGCAATCATTTCCGGCGGCATGAGCTCCAATGGCTCACCACTGGCCGCGCCTTTCACGTCCGGCTCTCAGCCTAATCTCGGGCTGGAGATGATGGACCAGAAGCGCCAGCTGATTAATGACGTCTTCCTCGTCACGCTGTTCCAGATTCTGGCGGACAACCCACAGATGACGGCGACAGAGGCCATGCTGCGCGCTCAGGAAAAAGGCCAGCTAATGGCCCCGACCGCCGGTCGCATTATGTCCGAGCAGCTTGGCCCGATGATTGAGCGTGAGATTGATATATGCGCCCGCAACAGCCTGCTGCCCGATCCGCCTCAGCAGCTTATCGATGCCGGAATGGAATATGACATCGACTACAAATCCCCACTTGTGCGCATGCAGCGCGCAGAGCAGGGGCAGGGCATCCTCACCACGCTGGGTGTTGTCAGTCAGGCCGCACAGTTCGATCCAAGCGTGCTCGGCCTTGTGAAGTACGGCAAGGCAATCAGGGAGCTGGCTGACATCAACGGTATGCCGCTTTCACTGCTACTCACCGAAGAGGAAGAACAGGAGGCCAAGGCGGCTCAGGCACAGCAGGAGCAGCTGAACAACCTGCTTAACGCCGCACCGAACATCGCAACCGCAGCTGACAAGCTGGCATCTGCTAACCAGAAAGCCAATACACCACTACCCGCACCGCAATAACCACCTGAAGGGATGACATGAGCAGATTAATTCTGAGGCGTGCGCGTGCCTTCAGGGCGGTCTTCGGTACGACCGGCAAGCGCACCAGAGAACAGGAGATTGTTCTCAAGGTGCTGGGTGACTTCTGCCGGGTGAATAAGTCCAGCGTGACGGTATCACCCATTCACCGGCAGGTAGACCCGCTGGCAACGTGCGTGGCTGAAGGCCGTCGCGAAGTGATGAGCCGCATCTCTCAATATCTTCAGCTCGACCAGGAAGAGCTGATCCGAATTATCAACGAGGCAGAGAAAACCGATGTTTAACATTCGTGACCTTATTCGCGTTTACATGAACGAAGCCGGTGAAGCCGACCAGTCTGGCGCAGGTGACATTCTTCAATCGGGCACTGAAGGCCAGCCGCAGTCAAACAGTACCAATCTGCTGGGAGGTGACGAACAGCAGCAGCCCGCAGAGCCGTTCCTTTCAGCACTTCCTGCAGAGGGTGATGCAGAGGGCTGGGGCAACGTCTGGAACAAACTCGGACGACCTGAGACGGCTGATGGCTATGAGCTGCCAGTACCAGAAGGTGACAGCGGTGAGTTTGCCGGCGCGGCCAGCGGCAAGATGCATGAGCTTGGGCTCAGCAAGTCGCAGGCTCAGGGTATCGCCGAGTGGTACAACACCCAGCAGTCGCAAATGGTTGAGCAGTTCAATCAGCAGCGCGAGCAACAGGCCACAGAGAATGTTGCTGCCATCCGTAAGGAGTGGGGCAATAACTTCGACACAAATGTTGCAGTCGCCAACAAGGCCATCTCGGCGTACCTGGCACCTGAAGCCATTCAGGCGCTGAAAGAGAGCGGGCTGGGTAGCAATCCTCACATCGTCAAAGCATTCCACAAAATCGGCCAGTCGCTTTCCGAGGCGAAGGTCATCAATGGTGAGCCGTCTCAGAGCGGACCCAAATCAACAGAAGACATCTTCTACGGAAGCAACTAAAGGAACCATAACCGATGGCTATTATTGGTAACACGGCCCTTACCCTGGCCGACTGGGCTAAGCGTCAGGACCCCGACCTGAAACAGGCTCGCATCATTGAGATGCTGAACCAGAAGAACCCTATCCTGCTGGATATGCCGTTCATCGAATCCAACGCGGCTACTCATCACCGCACTACCGTCCGCACTTCACTGCCCGCAGCTGAATGGCGTCGTATTAACAAGGGCGTTGGCAAAGGCAAGTCAACCACAGCGCAGGTCGATGAAGCTGTTGCCATCATGGAAACCTACTCTGAAGTTGATAAAGAGCTGGCTGACCTGAACGGCAACACCGGCGCGTTCCGTTTGTCTGAGGCTCAGGCCTATCTCGAAGGCATGAACCAGCAGATGGCATCAACTCTGTTCTATGGCGACAAGTCGAAGGACCCAGCGTCGTTCGATGGCTTTGCTACGCGCTATAGCGAGTTTGACGCACAGAACGGTAAAAACATCATCAATGCTCACGGCACTGGCGATAACCTGACCTCAATTTACATCGTGGGCTGGGGTGAGCAGACAGTTCATGGTCTGTACCCGAAAGGTTCTAAGGCGGGGCTGAGCCATGTTGATAAGGGTCAGGTAACGCTTCAGGACGCTGATGGCAACCAGTACGAAGGCTACCGCGATCACTTCCAGTGGAAGACTGGTCTGGCCGTCCGTGACTGGCGCTACGTGGTGCGCATCGCAAACATCGACGTGACCAAGATGCTGGACGAAAAAGCCAACGGCAAATTCGCGACAGACCTGGTGCGCCTGATGATTGCAGCAACTCACATCCTGCCAGACCGTAGTGCTCGCATGGGCATCTACATGAACCGCACACTGGGTGGCTTCTTTGACATGCAGGCGGTGGAGAAACCATCTCTCGGCCTGAACATCATCAAAGACACCGAAGGCCGGCCATGGACTGATTTCCGTGGCATGCCGTTCCGCGAAACCGATGCCATTATCGATGGCGAAACTGCTGTAGCGTAAGGAGCTAAGCAATGGCAATTCTTGATAATGAGCTGACGTTCTCGAACGCTCAGGCGGTCACTGCGACCGCCGTATCAACTAACGTGGTTGACCTCGGTGTCGACCGCGATATCGGTATCGGTGAGCCGGTTTATCTGGCTGTGCAGGTTGGTGCAGCATTCGCTGGACTGACTTCACTCACCGTTACGCTGCAAACCAGCCCGGATAACAGCACATGGTCAACCCTGTATCAGTCTGCGGCGATCCCCGTAGCCGACCTGACTTCAGGTGCACAGCCAGTTCGAGTTGTTGTTCCGTCACGCACTGAGCGCTATCTGCGCGTCAACTACACCGTGGCAGGTACCGGCACTGCTGGCACCGTTACAGCATCGCTGCTGCTCGGTCCGGATGGCTATCGCGCTTACCCGGCTGGATCTCCGACGCCAGACTTCTCAGCGGTCACTAACGTTTCCGTTACTGGCGTCAGCGTCAGCCCGACTACGGCAAGCGTCGCTGTAGGTGCGAACGTGACCCTGACCGCCAGCGTGTCGCCTTCTGACGCGAGCAACCCGGCGATCTCTGCAACCTCATCTAACACCTCAGTGGCAACCGTGACTCGTTCCGGCAATACCATCACGGTGAAAGGTGTTGCTGCAGGCACGGCGACCATCTCCGTCACCACCGCAGACGGCGGACACACTGCGACCAGCACCATCACGGTTACTGCATCGTAACTCTGGTGTATCAGACTCAGCCCTCTTCTGAGGGCTTTTTTAATGGTGAGATATGACTACCAAGATAATCGTCATAAACCGCGCTTTAGTGAAGCTGGGCGAAGAGCGCCTGATGAGCGAGACGGACAACAACAAAGCTTCCAGAACGATCGAGGCGATTTATGACGGTTTGCTTGAATGCCTGCTGCGTGACTATCGCTGGGCGTTCTCCATCAGGCGGGCAAAGCTTGCGGCCCTCAGTGATTCTCCAGCTTATGGATACTCACACCAGTATCAGCTTCCCTCTGATTTCCTCAGGATGGATGAGGTGCTTAATAGCGCGCTGATGAGCCCGCTATGTGGTGCTATTGACCAGCTTCGTGATTCACCCTGGCAGATTGAAGGCCGGAAGATACTGACAGACATCGAGGCGCCGCTGCACCTCCGCTACGGCGCTAAAGTCACAGACCCGTCGCAGTGGGATAGCTCATTCGCTGAAGCTTTCGCCTGTCTGCTTGCTTATGAGATGTGCGAATCCATCACGCAGTCCTCAACCAAAAAGCAGGCGGCCGGACAGGACTTCGAGGCGGCGATCAAGGCAGCACGCGCTGCCAGCGCTATTGAGCGCCCCCGCATTAAGCAGCAGGAAACATCCTGGTTAACATCGAGGTTATAAATGCCATCAGCTTCCCCATCACTCAATAGCTTTAATGCCGGTGAGTTCTCCCCGCTGATGATGGGGCAGACCAACTTTGAAAAGTGGTCATCCGGCGTTAAGTCGATGCTGAATTTCATCCCTCGCTCTCAGGGGCCTGCAGAGCGCCGCGGCGGCACCTACTTCGTTTCTGAAGTGAAGAACTCGGGACAGCGAGTATGGCTGGCTAAGTTCGAGTTCAACACTACGCAGGCGTTTATTCTTGAGTTTGGCCCTCAGTACATCCGATTCTATTCCGACCATGGCGTAGCGCTTAACTCAGACGGCGGAACCCTGGAGGTAGAGACTCCATTTGTCGCTGGCGAACTGACTAACAGTGATGGCGGGTTTGGGCTTTCGATGGTTCAGAGCGGCGATGTCATCTACATCTGCACGCATACTGGCAACCTTCCCCCGTACAAACTGTCGCGGGAGTCCAATACAAACTGGACGATTGAGCCTTTCGATTACTCCGGAGCGCACGGCCCGTTTCGCGATATCAACTCAGACCGCACCATCACAGTTCACACAGACCAGTTCCGCATCTGGTCGGCTAATGGTGCAACGCGCCCGGATGGTACACCTACAACAACCACTCAATGCACCATCTCTGCAAACTCGGCCATTTTCGATTCGAGACATGTGGGCGGGCTCTTCTACATTGAATCGAGCACTGATGCCGTAACTGATGGTACCGGCAAGGGCGGCTATATTCCGGCTTGGGAGGCAGGGACCACATCCACATTTGCCGTAGGCATGTTTTGCAGAAGTGATGGCAAATACTACGAAGACTTGGACGGTTCGCAGACTGGCGCAACTCAGCCTACGTGGACGGCAGGTGCTCATCGTGACGGTCCATCAAACGCATCACTCTGGCGGTATTCGAACGGCGGCTGGGGAATCATTCAGATCACCTCTGTCGTCAGCAGCACACAGGCCGTAGGCAAAATCCTGACAGAGCTTCCTCCGAGCGTTCGTGAGTCAACCGGCAATACTTATAAATGGGCGTTTGGTGAGTGGTCGCCGAAGTATGGATTCCCAACAAAGGTGGCTTTCTATAAGAACCGCCTCCTGTTCGCGGCGCGTGGCAAGCTGTGGTTCTCCGTAGCTTCCGACTATGAGAACTTCACCACCATGACGAATGGGTATGAGGTTCAGTCTGACGATGCAATTAACGTTCAGATTGAAGCTGATTCAACCAACACCATTCAATGGCTGGCGCCCGGGTCATCTCTGCTGGTTGGCACTGCGGGCGGAGAGCACACATGCTCACCGTCAACCACAACGGCTGCATTCGGGCCTGACAATATCCAGATAACCAAAGAGTCATCCTATGGCTCAAAAGGCGTCAACGCAGTGCAGGTTGGCGCTACGTCGATGTTTGTTCAGCGCGCCGGATGCAAAGTCAGGGCAGTCCTGTCTGACTTAGAGAGCGGCTCATACAGTACCAGCGACGTGACAATCCTCGCGGAGCACATAACCCGTGCCGGCATTGTCGATATGGCCTGGCAGCAGGAGCCGGACTATGTGCTTTGGGTCGTACTCGCTGATGGCTCGCTGGTCGCAATGACCTACAACGATGAGCAGAAAGTTACCGCGTGGCATCGTCACGATTTGAATGGAGATGTGGAGGCTGTCTCCTGCATCCCGGACCCTGACGGTATAAGGGATGACCTGTGGGTGGTGGTGAAGCGAATCATCAACGGGGAAACAAAACGCTATGTCGAGTACCTGAGAGCGGCCTGGGACGCCTCTACTGAATCGCTATCAGAAGCGTTCTATGTTGACTGCGGGCTTAGCTATCGTGGCGAGCCAACCAAAAGCATCTCAGGCCTGTCGCATCTTGAAGGTGAAAAAGTATCAGTGGTCACTGACGGAGCGGTGCATACAGAGGCTGTTGTTACCGGTGGTGGCATCTCACTTGAAACATCGGCATCAGTCGTTCACGTAGGCCTGCCATATCGTTCTGAGCTTGTCACCCTGCCACTGGAGGCGGGCGGCACGGCCGGCACCTCGCAGGGTAAAACCAAGCGTATCAGCAAGCTGACACTCAGATTCGTTAATACGCTGGGTGGAAAGGCAGGCCAGTTGGGCGGCAAATATCTGGACACCCTAGAGAGCCGTGACTACTCAGACCTCATGGATAACCCGCCTGCTGCCTTTACTGATGACCGGGATATCGATTTCGCCGGAGGTTATGACACTCAGGGGTGCATCAGGGTGGTTCAGGACCAGCCCTTGCCGATGACACTGGTTGCTATCTATCCACGCTCATGGACAACTGGCGAATGAAAATAATCCCCTATGAACCTCACCACCTGCTGGAAATCATCCCTCAGAAAAGCCAGTCATCACTGGAAAGAACGCCAGAGCGTGCTCATCAGTTAGCCAGCTATCACAGTTTCACTGGTGTGATTGATGATCGCGTTGTCGCTATCGGAGGTCTGGTTGAGCTTAACCCTATCCGGGCTTATCTGTACCTGATTGTCACAGAAGACATCCCACATCAGTGGACTCAGCTATACCGGGCGGCAAGGCGGCTTATTGATGCGGGTCTGAATGACTATGTCAGGCTCGAAACCATGTCCTCCTTTCCGGAGGCAGAAAGGTGGCTAGAGCTGATCGGGTTTGAGTATGAGGGAACCATGCGCCGCGCAGGGCCAGATGGTGAGGACGCCAAAATGTACAGCATAGTGAGGTCTGGCGATGCAATTTACACAGGCAGTAAATAACAACCCAGCCGCATGGTCATCCGTTGCCTCATCGGGTCTGAACAGCGTAAGCACAATGGCTCAGGGCTACACGGCATCACGCAACAGCAACTACAACGCGTCACTGCTTGATCAGCAGGCACGTACTGTTGCGCTACAGACCGGCTCACAAACTGCGCAGATTCGCAGGCAGGGGAGTCAGGCTCTTGCGGGTCAGTCCGCTGCGTTTGCTGATAATGGCACCGGGAGCGGAGGGAGCAACGCACTCATTCAGCGCTCAACCGCAATCGATACTGAAATGGACGCGGCAACTGCTGACTATAACGGCAGAATGCAAATGGCTGAGCTGCAGAATCAGGCGGCGGCACAGCGGGCTCAGGCAAAAGCACAGCGTCCCGGTCTGGTCAGTCTGTTGGGTGGCATCAGTGGCGCGGCAGGAAGTTACTACAGCACTTCGGCAATGACAAAACGGTAGGTTAATAATGGCACGAATTCCGGTATACGATCGTCAGGTAGGGTTGCGCGCTGGCGGACCATCTCCGGTTAACCTGCCGTCGCAGTCAACTGACACTCAGATGCTCCAGCAGGGCGTCAACTCCTTTGCCGATGCGGCTGTAAGGCTGCAGCAACAGCAGAACTCAGTTCGCGGCACACAGTACATGACTGACTTTGTTAACTCTCAGTCATCACTCGGCAAGGCGCTGAATGACGCCCAGCAGCAATCGAAAGACGGCATCGACTACATCCCGGCTGCACAGCAGCTGATTAAGCAACACCAGGAAGATTTCTTCTCCCAGCACCCCGGCATGAGCGACACCGAAAAGCAGGACTACACCCTTCGCTGGGCGCAGTCACGCGGCCAGCTTGAGAATCAGGCGATTAACTGGGGCCAGAATCAGGCTAAGCAGATTTCAGTCGCTAACCTGAATGACAGCGCGGCTGCGGTTGGGAATGCGATTCTGCAGGACCCTAACACAGCCAAAGCGCTTGCCGTTGCTCACCTGCAGGCGATAGACCAGAGCGATCTGGACCCGGCAACGAAGGCTGAGATTGCTAGCCGCTCCCGAAACATGTGGGCACTGTCTGCAGCGCAGTACGGCATCCAGGAAGATGCTCAGCATGTAATCGACCAGCACGGTGCATTTCAGGCAGCCCAGACCGTTGGTGCCGGCGATGGCGCATCAATGCCATCAGGCTCGCCTTCCACTCTGGCTACCCGAAATAACAACCCGCTGAATATCCGCTTCAGCAATACGAATAACTGGGCGGGAAAGGGCGGCGATAACGGCACTGGCTTTGAGCAGTTTGACACGCCTGACCACGGATTCCGTGCGGGCCTCAAGCTGATGCGTAACCACATCAACAATGGCAGCGATACCCTCTCCAGTTTAATCAGTAAGTGGGCCCCGGCAGGAGACAACAATAACCCTGTCCAGTATGCGCAGTCAGTGAGCCAGCAAACCGGCATTCCTGTCGACGCAAAACTTAACCCTAATGACCCGCAGCAAATGACGGCTGTCGCCAAAGCAATGGCGCGTCAGGAAGGATATGGCGCTCCGGTGAGCGACTCTCAACTGAGCCGGGCATGGTCATCACAGAGCGATCCGAATCAGCTTGCCCCTGGCGTTCCATGGGGCCAGCTAACCCCTCAGCAGACAAATGGGATCATTAATCAGGCGCAGGCAAAGGTTGATCAGCAGAATACGCAGCGCCGCCTGCTGATGCAGGACCAGATGCGCAACGACACCGCCCTGATTGAGTCTGGCAATCCGGTCGCGAACCCGATCAGCCGCGAGCAGTGGATGAGCACAGCACCGCATGACGCCACGCCTGAGCAGCTGACAATTCTGGATAAGCAGTTCCAGCAGTACGCACTGCTGAATCAGCTGCAGCCCATCTACTCCGACATCAATACGAAGTCGGCGGGTGAGGGGCTGGCGTCAGTGCAAAGCATCAGGCCAACTGGAAGCGAGGACGATTTTGCTTTCCGCCAGCAGCGTTACCAGCAGGCTATCCAGAAATATCAGCAAGTAATCGGCGCTCGTGAAAAAGACCCGGGCGGCTGGCTGGCCCAGAACTCCCCTGAAGTGAAGGCAGCTTATCAGACCTACCAGCAGGATCCGTCTCAGGGTGCGTTGCTGGCTCAGGCTATTCTGGTGGACAAGTCACGGCTGGGAATAAAGAGCAAGGACGTTCTCCCGGATGCGCTGGCTGATGGCATTCTGCAGCAGATTGACACCAGCAAGGAGCAGAGCGTGGCCGCGATTCAGAATATCGCCGGTCAGTTCGGCCCTTATGCAGATCAGGTAATGCAGCAGGTGCAGAAGAAAGCAGGTCCCGTTCTGCAGGTTGTGATGGCAACGGATAATCCGCGCTCAGCAAACGCCCTGTGGCAAAACCGCAACGTGAAGACCGGCGATATCAAAGACGCAATCAATACGGATAACAAAGGTGCTTCTGACTCTGCAGATAGCGAATGGGCCAGCCAGTCAAAGGACTTTGCAACCACGATGGTTAATCAGCCTGGTGGCGTTGGCGTCTGGAATAACTTCAACGAGCAGGGTCGCCGGCTTACTTACCTTAACATTCAGAAAGGGATGAGTCCGGGCGACGCAGCGAAGCAGGCTTATCAGGACGTTCTGGGTTCGCAGTATCAGACCCAGGGGTCATGGCGCTTACCGGTTAAATACGGTCTCGATTTGAGCGATGTGCGAGATGGCGCAAACCATTATCTGGAAAACCTGAAGGCAGACCAGATTATGCCTCTGCAGGGAGATCCGCGACTGGGTGATGAGATTAATCGTCAGCAAAGCCTGTCGCGCATCCGTGATAATGCCGAGTGGGTAACCAACTCTGATGAAACCGGCCTGATTCTAACGCTGAATGGCCTGGTGGTTAACGGCAGCAACGGAACGCCTATCACCGCCAACTTCAATGACCTGTCCAAAGCGGGCCAGCAGAATCGCGGGTTGCTCAACAGCATCGGCAAGTTCTTCTCATCGCCAACCAAGTTTGACGCGAAAAAAGGCGGCATGACACCGGAGCGCGCATTGTTCGGTGATAACTTTCAGCAAGGAGTACAGCGTTGACGATTTACACACAAGACCCGGGTCAGGGTATTAACCAGCCAATCGGCAATGCCGCGTCAGGTCTTGGTGAATCGCTTGCTGCTACTTTCGAGCAGGGGTTTGATGAGGGGCCGTTTAACTCGGCACTGCGCCTTAACCGCGCTTACGGTCAGTTAAATGATACCTCATCAGCGATGGTGCCGAAGGCGCAGGCTGACGCGACGCTGAAGCAGTACGGTGTCAAAAGTATTAACATCCCGGATGAGGGCGTTACCCAGACATATCTGGATAATGTGGTATCGAACCGAAAGGACACACTGGCGAAGCAGCAGATCGCCGCTGCAGCTCCATCTGGCTTTGTTGCCACGCCTCTTAACGTGATGGCAAACCTCGCTGGCGCAATGGCAGACCCGGGCAACCTTGCTTTGGCTCTGGTGCCGTTCGCTGGCGAGGCGCGCGCAGCGACATTGCTTGGGCGTGCCGGAGAGAGATTTCTGCAGGGCGCAGCAATGGGCGGACTCCAGACCGGCGCAACTCTTCCGACCATGGCAATGGCATCGGCGGCGGAGGGTGATGATTTCACGCTGGGAAGCGCCATGGAGAACCTTTTCTATGGCACGGTCGGCGGCGGCCTGCTTCATGCTGGTGGCGGAGTAATTGCCGATTTGGTTAGGGGGCGCAGGCCCACTGTCATCAGTGAGTCGCCACTTGAGACAACAGCGCGTGTTGAGCCTGTTTCTGAGCCGGTATCGCCGAGTCGCGTATCAGCAGGTGAGCCTGATAATGCATCGCCGTTACTTGACCAGACCATTTCACGTGAGGGAGACAATTACGCCTACAGCCGCGCATATGATGACGTAATCCCTGAGTATCAGCAGTCGCTTCAGAACCTGCAGCAGGGCCGAATCGATAACGTAGCTGACCTGCGGGCGGAGATGGCCGCAAATGAGCATGCAGCCAGTCGGCTGGATGCAACGCTTAAATCGCGGACTGACCAATATCAGCAACAGCGCATTAAGTATCGCGATGCACGTCAGCGGGCGCTGGCCGATATTGAAAGTGAAAAGCAGGCTCTCTCTTCACGTAACGACGAAATAAATCAGGCTCTGGAAGGTAATGCCGCGGCAGAGAAAGCCTCAGGGGAGCTAAGCGCAATCGGTCGCGGAGAAATCCCTGACGGACTGGCAGGAAGAATCAGAGATCGTGCCGGTCAGATAAAGTCCGGGCTGAAGCGCACCTCTCTTGCCGAGGGGGTACGAACAGCCGCGCAGAGAATCGACGACGCCCACTGGACTCAGCGACAGAATGCTTTCAGAGCAGGACTGTCGCACATGATGCAGGGCAAGGCGCCAGACGTTGAGCCTTTCTTCGATATGACCGCCCCCGAACTGCGGGAGCCATCTATCGAGCAAATCAGAAAGGGACCGCGCAGCGATACCGAGCCATCTACAGTGAACGCCAGCAGGGATGCAGAAGCAGACTACCAGCGAGCAAGTCGTGATGATGCTGACCTGCTGAATGCTCAGGAAGATTTTGAATCTGAACTGGCGCTGGCTAAAAGCCGTGTCGATGAGCTGGACTCACCGGAACTGCGTGAGGCGCTGGGTGAAATTCAGAAGCAGGCCAGTGACGAAAGTCTGGTCAAAGGGTATCAGGAATATGCAGCCTGTATGCTCAGGAGAATGTAATGGCTAATCAGTTTCTGACGCAGTGCGAGCAGGCAGTCAACAAAGCAGCCGGGCGTGAACTGTCTGAGCAGGAAATGGAAACGCTGGTGCGCGACATGGAAAATACCGTGAAGCGCATCCGGGCTGAGAATGAAGGGATTTCACTGCAGGATGCGGCGCTACGTGCAGCGGAAGAGTTAGGTAATCAGGAAAAGCTGGCAAACGTCATTGAGGCGCGTAACAAGGCAATCAATACCCGGGTGGCAGCTGAGCGACTGGCATTCCTGCGAGACAGCTTCCCAGATCGGCCAGACATTGGGCTGTCAGCTATTCTTGTTGGCCGCAACGAGGCTCGAACCGGTAGCCGATCATCTGCTTCATCAGAGCAGTTTCAGTTGCGATCTAAATACCTTTCAGGCCTGAATCATGACCTCGAACAGGCTGATGTGCTGAAGTTCCTTGCGGCCGGCACAAATGATGCTGAGGTCGCGGATGCTATGTGGCGACTGGGTAAGGGTGAATCTACTACTGACCTGCGGGCTGAGTCAGTGAAGATCGCGGAGATTATCACCAAGTGGCAGGAAGCAGCTCGCATTGACGCGAACAAGGCTGGCGCATGGATTCGCAAAATGCCTGGCTACATTGCCCGGCAGGGGCATGACATGATGAAAATCCGCGCCGCGGGCTTTGATGCGTGGAAGCAGTCAATCCTGCCACGGCTGGACAATGCCACTTTTGAGGGTGTTACAGACACTGATGCTTTTCTGCGAAACGTATATGACGGTCTGGCATCTGGTGTCCACCTGTCCTCCGAAAAGCCTGACTGGATCAAGGGCTTCAAAGGCTCGCAGAACGTTGCACGCCGTGCCAGTCAGGAGCGCGTGCTGCACTTTAAAGACGGTATTGCATGGCACGAGTACAATCAGCAATACGGTGTTGGCAGCCTGCGTGAAGCGATATTTGTCGGCCTTGAATCCTCAGCCCGCAACACTGGTCTGATGCGCGTCCTGGGTACAAACCCGGAGAACATGCTTAACTATCTGGCCGACACGGTTTCAAACGATCTGCGCGGCAATGAAAAAGGCCTGCGCGCCTTCACGGATGCCCGCCGCAGCCAGATTAAAAGCCAGATGGCAGAGGTGACCGGCGCAACAAACATCCCAGGCTCAACTGCGCTTGCCCGCTTTGGCTCAACCACCCGCGCCGTGGATTCAATGATTAAGCTTGGCGGCGCGCTGATTTCATCCTTTAACGACCTTGCCAGTAACGCGCTGGAACTCCGCTATCAGGGGAAGAGTTTCCCGCAGGCGCTGACTGAGTCTATTCAGGGGCGACTTAAGCGATACTCTGCACCTGAGCAGAAGCAGATTCTCAGCTCACTTGGCGTTTACGCCGACTCAATGCGTGATGAAATCCTGCAGCGCTTCTCAGGCGACGTTACTCTTCCCGGCAAGGTTTCCCGCCTGCAGCGCCAGTTCTTCAAGCTCAACGGCCTTAACTGGTGGACAGATGCTTCACGTAACACGACGGCCACGATGATTTCTCACTGGCTGGCTGACAACGCCGGTTCCGTACACGCATCGCTGAACGGCGATTTAAAGCGCTCCCTTGACCTGCACGGCATTGGTGAGGCTGAGTGGAACATCTATCGCCAGATGGATTTGAAAGGCTCTGAAGGCCGCAAATTCATGACGCCTGACGGAATTGATTCAATCCCCGACGACGTCATCGCGAAGTATGTCTCCGATCGCAATGTTAACGTGAACGAGAAAAGCCTTCAGGCAGGCCGTGAGCAACTGGCTGATAAGTTACGTGGATATGTGCTCGATCGCGTCATGGTGGCAATGACAGAGCCTACGGCACGAACCCGCGCACTGATGAAGCAGGGGACGCAACCTGGAACGGTAGAAGGTGAACTGCTTCGCTTTATCGGACAGTACAAATCCTTTACCGCATCTTTCATGCAGCAGGCGCTGGGTCGTGAAGTGTTTGGTCGGGGCTACACACCTGCACCGCTGGGTCAGGGGCGATGGGGTAGCGTGCAGAACGCACTGTTTAAAAGCGGGAAGGGTGAGATGGTTGGGCTGGCTCAGCTTTTCCTGTGGATGACCACGTTCGGGTATCTATCCATGCAGACCAAGCTGATGCTGAAGGGGCAGACGCCACGACCGGCAGATAGCAAAACATTGCTGGCAGCAGCGGCGCAGGGTGGCGGGCTGGGGATATTCGGAGACTTCCTTTTCGGTGAAGCAAACCGATTTGGTAATGGTCCAGTAACATCTCTGGCAGGTCCAGTCGCCGGTAACCTTGATGAGATCGTGACGCTTTTTCAGAAAGCCAGAGCAGGTGACGCTAAGGCTGGGGATGCCTTCAGATTTACTGTAGACCACACGCCATTCATCAACCTTTTCTGGGCGCGTCCGGTAATGAACTACCTCATCCTTAATCAGCTGCAGGAGTCTTTATCTCCCGGCTCCCTGCATCGTTATGAGCAAAATATCAGGAAAAATCAGGGCAACGATTTTCTTGTGCCGCCGTCTCAATTCATGCTCGGCCGATAAGCCTTTTGAAAGCTTCGCCAACCCACACCACAAAAGCCATTGAGTAATAGGCCCATGCGAACATCAGCACCATCGCCGGGCCCACCAGAAACCCCCACCAGTCCAGATAAGGGATGGAGATAATAGATAGCACCGCCGCCGCAATGGCGGTCATTTCAATGTCGCTTGTCTGAATGTTTCGCATCAACCCTCTTACCGCAGGATTTCCCTGCGGGGATTACACACGCCCGGAGAAAGGCAGATGACAGTCTCATCCACCCAAAGTTACGTGGAGTATAACGCTGACGGGGTCACGGCGACATTCACCATTCCCTTTTACTTCCTGCTGAACAGCGACATCTCGGTGATGATTGCAGACTCGGCGGAGAATATCAGCGAGCCGGTCAATGGCACTGACTTCACCGTCACTGGCGCGGGAGATAGCGGAGGTGGATCCCTCACTTTCGGCGCTGTCACCGCGACAGAAAACACCATCCTCATTTACCGGAACCCACCGGTAACACAGGAAACAAAGTACTACGAGAACGGCAAGTTTCCTGCTGTTTCTCACGAGGCTGCGCTCGATAAGCTGACAATGCTCATTCAGGAGTTCGGCTGGCGCTTTGACTCGTTAACCCTGAAGAAACCCAGCTTCTTCGCCGGCTATTACGACGCCCTAAATAACCGCATCAGCAACCTTGCAGACCCCGCTGCAGAGGCAGACGCGGTGCCAAAGCGCTATGTCGATAGCTCTGTCTCAGACTTCAAGAAATACGTAGACGATGAAGTTTCAGCAGAGGCTGCAATCCGTGCTGCCGCTGATTTGGCTGAAGCTAATGCGCGTGCTGCGGCCGACGCCAATATTCAGGAGCAGCTAACTGGAAACGTTCCTCTCGAATCCAGCGCGTTCTCTCCTATCTCCTGGCATAAGCAGACGATAGACAACAGCGTAAATATTCCTGCCGGCATGAATGCATGGTCATTCGGTCCCGACATGACCATCTCAGATGGTCAGCAGGTAGTCATCCCTGAAGGCAGCCACTGGACCATTGCAGATGGACAATTGGTTACTGCATCAGCCTCCAACGTCGATTATGGCGAACTCTAAGGAAACCTCATGGCAGCATCACTGCAGTTAAAAGGCGGCACGGCCGCAAAGGTCGCCGCGTATACGCCATTGGCGCGTGAAGTCGTGATCGACACCGACAACTGGAGGTTGGTTATTGGCGATGGAGCCACTGCGGGCGGCAAAGCTCTGACAGTCGCATCGGCGGCTGCCTGGACAACCGGCCGCAAATTCTCATTCACCGGCGATGCCACTGGCACCAAAACTGGCGTAGACGGCTCAGGTGACGTGTCAATTGCGCTGACGCTCGGCGCTGTCGACCTCGGCACCCTTTAAGGGGGATGAATGGCAGCCTCTATTCAGGTTAAGCGCGGTACAACCGCGAAGGTCGCAGCATACACTCCACTTGAAGGAGAGCTGGTGCTGGACCTCACAACCAAGAAACTTTATGCGGGTGACGGTAGCACGGCGGGAGGAAATCAGATTGTTGCAAGTAAGAAGGGTGTGACTGACGCAACGAGCGCAGCAACAGGTGAAGTTGGTGAAGTGCTGACAGCCACGACATCAAATACCGCTGTAACGACCGCCACCGCACTAAACGCAACCTCGCTGGTGCTTACCCCTGGTGACTGGGATGTCAGTGGCGTCATCCGCTTTGACACAACAACAGCGGCGCTTACTTCGCTGATCGGCGGGTTAAACACCACGTCAGCGACGCAGCCTTCTTTCCCAAACTGCTATCAACTGATGAGTACGCTTAACACGGCCACCCAGCAATTTTCGGTTCCTACGCAGCGCATCAACGTATCAGCAAACACAACAATCTATCTGGTGGCATACACCAGCTTCACTTCGGGAACCGTTACTGTTAACGGGCACATCCGCGCACGCAGGGCGAGGTAATAATGAGTAACTTGCACGTAAACACCCTATGGCCGACTGACAATTCCTTGTCCGTTGATGTCAAAGACCTCGCTGGACGAATTAAGCGCAGTGTCAACGTTCTGACATATGGCGCCGACCCAACCGGCACATATGACAGCACTGCGGCTTTCAACCGCGCAGCTGCTGCTTCCGGTGGCGATCTCGTCGAAGTAAGCCCTGACGGCAATGGTAATGCCACTTATAAGGTGCTGAGCGCTACGAATTCTGCTGTATGGTCAATTCACCCAGGCGTAACAATTACCGGTAAAAGCAATGCTGGTTCAGCAGGCGGTGGTGTGCCTGACTTTTCCAATCTTACGGGTCGGGCATTCAACATGTCCCCAGGCGGGCAAATGGGATTGCGTCTTGGCAGCACATCACCATGGCTGACGGCCAACTTTCGTGACCCAATCGAGTATATTTCGGAAACTGTGTCAGTTGCCAAATCTGGCGGCTATGGCTTAGTAGGCGCAAGCCGCGCAAGCGATGACCCGGCAGCCAACATGAACACGATTGGCGTCGGCGCATTCGGTTACAACGACTACGCGACAGCACCTAACCCTGTATGGGCATCGTATATGGAAGGGCGCAGGAATGCCGGGACGGGGCCGCTTTTCGGTCTTGAGATGGACTTTGTGAACCTGGGTACAGATTTCAAAGAGACGACCGTCAATACCATCGACCCGTATAGTGCAAATTCGCCAGTGATTGGCCTTCGCCTAAGTGCTGGCGGCGGCGTTGGTGGGAATCCTTGCTCAACGGGCATGGACTTCAGTCCAAACGGAACAACGTGGAATAATGGCATCATGTTCCGCGCTGGCAGCCTGACTGATGGCAAAGCCATCGGTATGCCTGCCGACTATGCAATTAACTATTACGACGCCACTGGTGCGATCATCGGCGTTCGCAATGGCTATGGCAGCTATCTGACAGACATCGGTGACGCCAACACAACCTGCGTGACCGACCAGGTCATCCGAAACCGAACCACTGGCAAGACGGCGGATGGAGATTATCTTTATCTTCTGCAGGCGCGCTATTACCCGGCGAGTGCGTCGGCAATCTCTAACCAGCTGGTCTTCAAGCAGGTCTCCACTTATCGCACATCTGCAATCCTGACCGCTAACAACGATACAGCTGTAGCGGTAGGCATCGCGATCAATGAGTTTTCCAACAACAGCGTTGCGCCAAACATTGATGCGTCCCTGTCACTCGGTACAGCAGCTTATCGGTGGGGGCAGATTTACTCATCCACATCGACTATCAGCACATCGGACGGGAATCTGAAAACTGATATTCGCGACCTGACGGATGTGGAAAAGCGTGTTGCTTCGAAAGTAAAAGGCCTGATAAAGATGTTCCGCTTTAAGGAAGACAAGGACCTGAAAGGTGAGGACGCCCGAATTCATACCGGAGTGATTGCTCAGGATGTTATCGCAGCGTTTGAAGGGGAAGGTCTTGATCCTTTCCGGTATGGCATCGTTTGTCTGGATAAGTGGGATGCTATTCCAGAGCAAAGAGACGACAAGACCGGAAAGGTAATCAGAGAGGCGAAGGCCGCAGGCGAGCGCTACGGCATTCGTTATGAAGAGCTGATGTGCTTTGTTATTTGCTCTATCTGATATCTGGGGAGGCACTGCCTCCCTTTCTATGCAAAATTTCGTTATGCACAGCGCTACATAATGCTATTACAGCGCATATGTGAAGCAAGTATGCAACCCGAAAATATGAAGCATAAACCGTTGGTGAGAAGCCGATCATTACTACACTGGCCATCCCGCAAGAAATAGCTATTAGCGGAACAGAAGTTCTGTCCAGTCCTCTAATCAGTAGTGCAGAATTGAACATAATGCATACAGAATAAATCATTGTAAACAACATGTTAGCCCATCCAGAGAGAGATGAGAATTTTTCAGGCCACGGATAGAGCAAATCAGGGGAAAGCCAATTAAAGAAAAATCTTGAGAGCCCATGACCAGATAGACTCGTAATCAAAGATAATACCATGTATGTAAATATGACAAAGCATGAAGCTAGGTGGAGGAATCCTAGTTTCCTGCCCCTGTTTAAATAAATCAGAACTGCAGAAAGGCAAAATATTGGTATGTTATATGGCATGCTGTAAGTGCTGGCAAGCCGGTCAATTCCAAACATAACCTTGGTCAGGATACTGTATTCTCTGAATCCAGGCATCCATGTAGCTGATTCAGCTGCAAATCTCAATGAGTTCCCTGGAGCACTGAACATTATAAGAGAGCATATTGTCAGAACCAGTATGTAAATAATTGAATACCAAGAGAGTCTTACCTTTTTTAAAGCCAGCATCAAGATTGATATCAGCAAAAGAAAAATCGCTGACTGCTCAGAAAAAGATGCGATTAATAATGCCAGTATTGAAAGTGTGGAGTTAATCACTCCTCTCTTCATGCTGGAGAAAACGCTAAGTGAATATATTGCAAGAGAAAAAGGGATAATATAGTTATAGGCGCCAGTCACCCAAAAAAACGAATCTTCATTAATCATTCTTGGTGTTAGCAACAAAATCACTGCAGCAGATATAGTGGTATAAAACCCTACACTATTAGTTGCGAGCTTACTTATAGAACAAACTAAAACAATGAAAGATGTCGGAATGATAATTTTCCAAAAGGTTTCAATTCCTATTGTAGCAGTCAGTAACCCCTCTAAAGTTACTCGTCCGCTCCATGTGTCATATCTGTATAAAAGGAAATCTACCAACCCCCTTGATTCAAGCGCTTTTGAGAAAAACACATCATCATTAGCACCCCTGAGAGAAAGATGCTGGAACATAATCGCGTAGAAAATGCAGGCCATTGCAATGACACATAGTAACTTTATTTTACTTGCATTCATACCTGATCCCTCTTGCCTTGGCTTTATCTTCATTGATAATCACAGCTATCTCTCCAGAAAGGCCGCCCAAAAGGCTTATGTTCCTGATTGATGCTTCAAATCCCGATCTGTCATAAACAGAATTGACCTTAAAAAACCTGCTAACATCAGGCCTGCTCACAATAGAGGATTTTACAACGACCCACTCATCAGATTTATTTTTTCTCGCATATATGACAGCATGATTGTTAGGGTGTTCAGGATTTAAAGCCCATCCTTTTACCGTCATGAATTTCTCGTTAAAATAGCAGCTATCAATTGATGTGAAATCTTTATTGTCATCAAAGCTTGGAACTTCTACCGTTTTGTAACTGTTCCAAGATAGAAATAATAGCGACGATACCACCACGCAGGCTGAAATTAAAAGGGCAAAAGAAATTTTCAGAGCGTTCATTTTTCTTCCCTCTTTATAACATACCGAGGTCTTTGTTTCGTCTCGACATAAATTCTCCCGATATACTCGCCAAGAACTCCAATGCCTATGAGTTGCACCCCACCAAGAAACAGAATAGATACCAGAATCGAAGGATAACCAGCAACGGGATTCCCCCATATCAGCTTGTCGGCAATCATCCACACGCCATAAAGAAAAGACAGGGCGGCAACGAAAAATCCGATATACGTCCACATGCGCAGCGGGAAAGTTGAGAAAGAGGTTATCCCCTCTAAGGCCAGGTTCCATAGTTTCCAGCCATTGAATTTTGTGGTGCCTGCAACGCGTTCCGCACGGGCATATTCAACGATCTCGGTTTTACCGCCAACCCATGACAGAATTCCCTTCATAAACAGGTTTCGCTCAGGCAAAAGCTTGATGCTCTCAACCACATCGCGTGACATCAGGCGGAAGTCGCCAACGTTCTCTTCAATTTTTGGCGAGCTAATTTTGTTGTGCAGCCTGTAGAACCACTCCGCAGTCTTGCGCTTCATGTGTCCGTCAGTGCTTCTGTCAATCCGCTTCGCCAGGACCATATCGGCCCCTGCCTGCCAGCGCTCAATCAGCTTAGGTATGACTTCCAGCGGGTCCTGCAAATCAACGTCAATTGGGATAATGGCATCACCAGTGGCATTTTCGATTCCTGCAAATAGAGCTGCTTCCTTGCCGAAGTTTCTTGTAAAGAATACGTTCCGGATTAGTGGGTCTTCCTCCTGCATATCCTTCATCAACTGCGCCGTGAAATCGGTACTCCCATCATCTACGAAGACAATCTCTATTTCATAAGGCTTCAGGAATTCCTTATGTCTGACTGCGCTGTAAAAAAACCTTATTGCGTCTTCTTCATTGTAGACAGGAACGACTAACGAAATTTTCATTGTTTCTCTCTAAATATTACATATTTCGAATAAAGGAAGCCGCATACAAGACTGATTCCCGAGAATAACACTAACGTTACGATCGGATTTATTTTCAGTCTGTCGCCATATCCACCTACGAGCGTAGCAACCATGCCCATAAAGAATACGTACATCATGTATCGAAAGGTTGTGGCCTCAGCGCTGAAAGTCCATTTAGCGTTAGCGAAAAAGGAAAACGTAACAGCAACGCAGAATGCGATAAAATTTGACAGAGATTGGGTTTGGCCGTTTTTGATGCAGATAGCAAACACGACCCAATGAATCAGCGTGTTGAGAACTCCAATCGTCATGTAGCGGGCAAATAATTTAGCCATGTGGACACCTGAAAATTTTGATACGGGATTTTGTCATTGAGATAGGGGATGATCAAGGAATCGATCATTTCCGTGAGGCAATAAAAAAGCCCGGCGACCGGGCAATGACTCGACCGCGCCTCTCTGAGCAGGCTGCGGGGTGGGTTTTGTCAGGGTAGGTCATTATCAGAACAGGAAACAAGCGGAAGGAAAAAATTACCCACCCCCGAGGCGGGTGGCGGGCATAATTTGTGGTGGAGCCAGTGACACTCTTGTGAGGCATCTCAGATTGTGACGAGGTTTAAGGCGAGCCAGCCATGCGCCTCTTCAGCCAGCGGTAGGAGCGCGGGCCTGTACACAATAAACATATGGTAGGGGTCTGTCCGGGTATGACAAGCGTAAGCGGGA
>Ga0157359_1000096_pt1 | contig 25243 bp, 21 predicted proteins | sample AttcapACBM3_FD_111482 | JGI IMG/M metagenome (GOLD analysis project Ga0157359, IMG submission 111482) | Fungus gardens microbial communities from leaf cutter ant in Botucatu, State of São Paulo, Brazil - Atta capiguara ACBM3 | ecosystem: Host-associated > Fungi > Mycelium > Unclassified ...
ACCGCGATCAACAACCTGTTTGACTGCTTCAATTTTAAACTCTTCGGGATAACGCTTACCGCTCATGGGCACCTCTCTTTAAGCCATCTTAAATGACTCGGATGTGTCTGTTAAACCCTTGGCGATTCATACATTATAATTGGAGCTCATTAATGGTTGATGTCACCTGTATTTCCACAAGCTGGCGTAAAGAGCATACAGAACTTGCTACTAGTAGCATTGTGTTGTTAGGAAATAATCATCCCCATGATTGGAAAAAAAATCAAGTGGTCGTCATTACGAACGCCCCGATGTGATTGCCATTAACTTTTTACAATTACATATTCATTACATAGTATGATAGGGCTAAGTGTTGGTGCGCTAAATATAAATCTAAGATTCAAGCTTCCCTTATTAGGCTCCCAATATGACTCTTGATACCGAGCTACGTAGCCGCAATTTGTAATTCCCCCGCCCTTTTGACATTTAGTCATTCTTGGCAAACGCCGAGTTTTCCTCGGCTATTTTTTTATTGCACGAAGCGTTGTCATAAGGTTTTCACCATAAGGTGTGAGAGTCCAATATGTATCTTTATCTTTTACACTTCTATTTTTCTCACTTTTCAATATCAAGCCAAGTGCTCTAAATTGAACTTTCACTGTTTGAAAATATGATGAAAACATCTTTATTTCAAGAATATTAAGCCCTTCTAACTCTTCATTACTTTCAAGTGATAACCGAGCACTTTTTGCTATCGATCTATTTATCCCTGAATGTAATTCCCCATCGGAAATCTCATCAATCATTAAAGGTGAAACATACGAAAAAATATCATTCCAACTTACTGAACTCAGTGCTTGATATCGAGTGCCTTCATATAACTTTAATGAAGGTGAAGCATAGAATGTAAAACCAAACTCAAATAAATCAATACCTTGAGATAACGACTCAGCTCCCTCAGGTGCAGTAGTTTTGCTTGAGGCTAACTGTCCTTCTAACTCCTCAATCATTCTTTTTAGTTGTAAAATTTCTTTTGCTTCACTCTCGCTAGTTACTAAATTACCTCTTACCCATCCCACCGCTGGATATTCCTTTATTAACCTGATAAGACTTCGACTAACTTGACTACCAAGATCAGCCGGTGACTCCCAGAATCGACAAAGTTTGGTTTTAACTAATTCCTCGAAACTATTTAATTTATCTTTGCCATCTTGGCTTGACTCGCAGCGGCCCGAAGGTAGCTTAGTTTTGTCTTTATGGATAAAACCAATAACAGGCTTTCCTGTTTCTATTGCGTAACGATACTCCATTTCTGTATAGCTCAGTCCGTCTGGCCCAATAGATCCATAGCGCCCGGCTAGTATGACAATGTAATAATCACTATCGTCTATTACTTTTTTTATTAAACTCCATTGATCACTGCTAGTAGCAGGAAACAACTCCATCCCGGCTGGCATACAATCAAGTTCCAATAGGGCTTGCATCACTTCTTGGCGCTCTTCTTCTAAATCTGAAAAGGTCGAGCTAACAAAGACCTGATATCGTTTATCCAAAATCAACATCCTCTCAATGTTTTGTTTAAGATAATTTAAACATACTTTTAAACAATTCTGTTAGTAATGTCCGCAGATCGCTCGTTGCTGACTGTCAGGTTGAATCGTGTTCTAACGGAGAACACTCCAATACATCTGCGGGCTCTTTGCCGCCCGCCCTGCAGCCTGCGAATTTTCCTGGCATCGAATACCAGGAAAATTCGCAGGGGGAATTATCTCCCCCCTGAAACAAGCTTTACTCTGCCCACTGACTATCAGGTCATAGCCACATTCCATCACAGCTTCTTGCCCCTGCCCTCAGGCTTTATCCATTAAATAACTATGCGCTTTTGAGGCGGCGCTGGCCGCTTTGAAGACATAGCGCTTGTCGTTTTTTAGCGCCTGGAGCCATGAGGCAATATAGCTCTCATGCTGCACCTCTCCGATAGCAGAATGCTGATTTGAGACAGGTGTCGAACAAACTCTGCAGGCAGATCACTCAGTGGCTATGACCGAAAAGAGGATCTGACACAAGCGTAGAAGTTGAAAACAACACCATGCATTTTTCTGCTAAAATTTTAATGACGTAAAGTCTGGGCTACCGTTCGTTTGAATTAAGTAGTCAAACGTCACCTCGTCGTACTCAGCACCACGAGTATCGTCTTGGATAGACAGAATTTTGATGGCAGCATAAAAACCATTGATGTTCTGCAATATTGCTATTTGATTTATTTTTGGTCGTCTAACTCTTGATGAACCATCATAAAAACGTGCGTCATCTATTTCTATAAATTCATTTTTATCTTTAACAATAGCGATAGTATTTATACTACTCGGATCATTTAATAATTGGATATCATGATCGCTCGACTTTGAAAAATACAATTCAAATGCCAGCTCTTTTTGCCCAATATAATAACGACCATTATTATTGGAATAATCAAATGTTACTCGCCCCTTTGTTGCTGGCGATACGTATTTCTCACTCGCCGGAAAGAATTTTTGCTCGGTATATTGCCTCGCTGTTTTGAATGGATTAGGTCCTACAGGTGGTATTGGCAATACAGGTTCATCCAGTAATTCTCTCAAAAGTTGTTCATAGTGATTTTCATACAGCTTATCATCCTCAAAACTAACGTAAAACTTACCCACCAAAAAAGTGGGCACTTTTTTGGACTGAGAATTATTTCTGACAACAGGAATTACCCAATTTTTGTTCAAGTCGGCTAATAGCTCGCCCGTAATAATTTGCTTTTCATAGCCCACGCCCCCCTTGCCGCCATTCGCTTTTGCGACGTATGCTTCCGAACAAATACATACTACTCGACTGGATGACGATAAGCCACGCTCCATGAAGGCAGCCAAATCTTGCCCCAGCTTTAGATTCCAGCGGTCCAGCAAAACCTCAACGCCATTGGATCTCAGCCTTGTTGCAAGTTGCAGTACCCAGTCTTTATGTAATTCGTTATCGTGTGAATAAGATATAAATACCGTCGGTGTCATCTTCGTATCTCTGAAATTAAAATTCCTGAATTTTATTCACAGCTATAAGCTTCGCCTTTCTTCATGAGTGCATCTGATGCGGCGACAACTTCCTCTTTCAACCTATCATGCCACAACCAGAGCACGGCGCTATATAGCAGACGTTGATCGTCTGGTGAAACTGAGATTATCGCCTGAGTGGCCTGTATCAAGGACAAGCTGGTGCACTGAATCGGCTCTAACAGCCCTTCATTAGATGGCCCACATAGCAAGAGATGTTTATTTGAAAGCGATGTACCGAGCTTGAAGCCAATGCTGTGAATTCCTGCATGAATATACTGGTTGGCAAAGCCGTAGTGCGGTCGCAAGAAGTCCAGCTCGACAAATTCCTCAATATCACTAAAGCGAACCTTAGTTCTGGCACTGGGTTCTTTTCCTAAGGCTTTAGCGGCCCAACCAAAATCATTACCGAATCCCGCTTCATATTTACCGACGATGCCTTCCCTTTCGAGATCAAACCGACTTAAATCCTCTGAAGAGAAGGAAGTAAAACCCAACTCTTCACTATATTTATTATATCGATTAGCAGCTTTCTTCCTCTGAATACTCTGAAAATCCGTGAATCTTTTCGCCAGGTCTTCGTCGCCTTCTGCAATAAATATCAATATGGCAGTGGTTTCGTGGAGTATTCTCCAGCGGGCCATCGCACCATCTGCAAACCCACCTTTTAGAAGGTGAGATATCTCGCAAGAAACCTGGACTGCACGTGCATGCAGTCGGGTTGCTATGTTCAGCTTTGCAGACCTTATGCCAGGATTAGTGCGATATTCGCTATTTACCTCATCGCTAATTTCAATACAGCCATAAATTAATGCATCCAGCCGCTTTATAGGGGACCCCCAAGTTGCAAATAGTCTCTCTCTAAATGCATCTAAGTTTTCGTAATGTTCCTTTAATACTTCCCCTTTAGCTTCATCCAGGTACTCGAACATTTTTAGCGTGACAAAATACTCTATGTCTTCAGAATGAGTGTCGATCCACTCAGCCATCTCTGCGGCAGACATATTGCCGCTATCAGTCACATCCTTTATGAGGGAAAGTACTTTTTTGTTTATCACGCTCAGTTCCTTATGAATAGCCAGTGCTCCGTCGAAGAAAAAAGGGCGCTTTACGTCGGCGCTAGCGGGCCATCAAAATTGGAGTAAACGAACAGATAACCAGTTTCTTCGAGCCACGAGTGAAGGCTACGTAGAGATGTCGGGCATCCATCTCTTCAGGAGCGATTATGACGGCCACTTCCGCCTCTAGCCCCTTCAGTAAGAGGGTACTGCCAATGGCACGCCGAGCAAGGGGTCTGCCCTCGTGCCGGTTGCGTTCTCGCTCCCGCACCGTAGCCTCGGCAAAACTGCAACTGTCTTCCGCAGCCATTTGCATCGCGCGCAGACAGCAATACAAAACATCCGGACGATATACTCGGGCATTGTTTTGCAGGGTCAACGCGCGTAGAGCTTTGGCAGCCAAGGGAAAACTTGGGGCATTCGCGAAAGCGAGCAGTGCAGCTTCTGCCTCTGTCGCAGGATTGCGTGCAGTTCCCCGGCGTAAGCTCTCTAATCGGGGTTGCAAGGCAGCAGCACCGACCTGCGTCATCACCTCCGCGGCAAACTCCACTAGACGAGTTAGTGCGTCGGCAGCTTGCAGATTAAAAGTCGTTCCAAACAGTGTGAGATCCGCCAAGTCTACGGGCTCTACAGCCGCCGCCCCTGGCGTCTGGCTGGCCATTTGACGACGACTTCGAGGATTGCGACTGTCGCCAATCACCAACACGTCTCCCTCCCGCGTAACAGCCTGAGTTAACGCAGCGGTGAGCCGCTGCTGAATGGCAGTAGCCGGCTGCAACTCGACCCAGACGACTTCGACCGGCGCCTGGCGTAAATCAATGCCACCTCCTGCCAGGAGTATTCTCCGACACTCCAGAAGCCACTGACCAAATTCGGGCCTGCCTGCGTTCGTCCAACGCCAGGGCTGATTCAGCTCGCCGATAGCAGGAAAATGGGGAAGCACGTGGGTATTCCAGTCCACCAGCTGATTACCGCGAAAGCCGAAGATAGCCTGCATCGGGTCTCCAAGAACGCAGGTGGGAAGTACCACGGAAAGTGCTGTAACCAGATCATGTTGCACTAAATTGCAGTCCTGATACTCATCGACAATCAGATGGGCATAACTTGCTGCAAGAACCTCATTGAGGTGCCCGCTTTGGAGTAAATGCCTAGCAGCCAGGCGTATTGCCGGGTAGTCAGCTCCGGGATTCCGGAGCAGGAGGACTGCAGCGGCAACAGCGCTTCTCTGCGGAAACATCGCCACCAACCGCATGGAAAAACCATCGATTGTGGCAATGTGGTAAGCCGAAGCGGGCACTCCGGCTTTTTGCATGCGCAGACGCAGCGTTGTGACACCTGCATTGGTATGAGTGAGGATGAGAACTGGCTTTGCCTCGGTATGTTGGGACAATGTATTGGCGATGAGTTGCGTCTTTCCACAACCTGCAGGGGCCGTGATCGCGCCTCGACGAAAAGCGAATAAATTATACTCAGGCGGCATGGGGCCACCAGTAGAGGCGATTGATCAGGGTGACAAATTCTGGTTCTGATATTTGGCTATAAGGACCGAGAATATCGCGTGCCACATCCTCGAACTTGGTGACCGATTTAAACCAGCCGTTTCGACGATTACGCGCTGCCAGTCCCAGTAGCTGTCGCGTTGCGAGAGGATATGGCACACCTAGCTGTTGACGCTGCTGCCGGATTTGGGCGAGAGTCAGTTGTCCATTTGACTGAGTCTGGATATGCGCCGCCACCAGGTCTTCTTCCACAAGGTCTATGGCTCGCTGAAGCAGCACATCCACACCCGCATCTGGCAGACTCAGAAATAGTTCGTCCTCCAGAGCACGCCCTTCTCGCCAAGTGATGTACTCCCCACCAGCATCCACGTATGCCTGTACGGTCGCCGCAGTGGGCGGCTTATCCGCATCAACCATGACCAATACCCGATAGCCAAGCCGGCGCAATGCGAGTCCGCGAACAAAGCACCGGTCAGGCTCTCCGCCGCCGACATTCACATATGCAGTCCCAGCGGCCAGCATTGACGCTCCGTTTGCGTTCGTCCAGAAGTGGTCCAGACCACGGATCAGGCCGACTTCACTGGCGCCTTCGCAGACAATGACACTTCGGGCGAGAAATGCTTCCGGATCAGCCCTGACGGTGCTTTGAATATCATCAGCGACACCTACTTGGAGAACCTGATGTGCACCATCCGGAGACTTGCGTACCACGAAGAGCTGATTGCCGTTAAGCTCGCGGACAGCGACCGGGGAATGGGTGGTTAGAAATACCTGAAGGGGTGGGGGATTTTCCTTCGCACCAAGGGAATTCAACAATCGGGTAAGGCGATGCGGCTCCAAACCATACTCAACTTCGTCTACCAGAACGACAGACGCCTGCTGCGCTGCTGCACGCTGCATTCCTGCGACCAGTAGACGGGATGAGCCTGTTCCCAGTGAGCGCAAGGGCACCCCTATAGCATCGTGTAGCGCAATGGCTCCGTCTCCGATCGATACGGCGTGCGCGTCCAGCAATGCCTGGGTGCCGCCACCCACTGGCACGCCAAGTTCATTAGCTTTCTGGTTCACAATTTGCAGTGTTGCGGCCAGCTGTACACCAGCCTGACCGCCGAAACCGTTTCGGGCTTGGCGTGCCGCATTGGCCAATTCAGCACCAAGATTTGGTCGTTCCGCGGTCAGTCGATTGAGTACCGATCCGCGAGTCCATGACAGGTTGGAACTAGCATAAGTTCCGAGCCGGGCTGGGGCTAACAGTAACCGATCCTTCCAGGAAATATTGCGCTCCTGCCCTTGTGCCTGAGCGCGCTGTGATACCAGCGACCAGACAGGCTCCAGCTCGCTATCGACCATCAAACGTAAGCAAAGAACCGTTTCTAGGCCCTGTTCAGGTTCTTCGGTGACCAACCCGTTTGCACGGTTGAAGGCCTGTAAATAATTTCCGTACGAATCCAAACGCATCAGAGCATCGGGCAACGAACCGAGCGTCAGCGTGATGCTGATGGGCTGGGTGACATCGAGCCCATAAAAATCAGTATCGGCGAAACTGATATTGCGGCGGGCACCAAGGCAAAGGTCAATCGCATCGAGAATAGTGGTCTTGCCGCTGTCTCCTGGGCCAATCAGGCAGTTGAGGCCTGGTGAAGGTTGCCAGTTCAATAAGCGGATAGTTCGGAAATTCTGGATCTCGATTTTGCAAATTCTAACCACGGACCTCCCCCATAATTATTGTTTGTCTTATCTGCAGCGTGATCGCAAAAACAGCCACCGAGAAGATATATCGCGAAGAAAAATATTACGCTCTCGATTAGTACAAATCTAAACAAGAATACTGCCTCATATATGGAACATATCCATGCTATGGACTATCAGTCTTCGTTTGGGATACGTGTTGGCAAGAAAAACTAACAATATGCCCCTTTGGTATTGCTCCGAAAAAATGCTTACATAAATGCTCGGGTGAAATGATCACGTCATATTTGGCTTAAATGACTAATGTTATGATTTAAGGCACCAGATTACTGGGGTGAGGTGACAAGCCCCTGCCCCGTATCAAGCTCATTATTCTCACATGAAAATAGGTCACCTCTTGCCGTTGCGATAAGCTTGGCCGAAACGTTTTTAGCGGTGGGGCGGACGCCCGACCGACGCCGTTCCTCCCACCACAATGCAGCCACCCCCGCCACATGCGGACAAGCCATGCTGGTACCACTCAGCGATTTGGTGGTATTGCCCGGCCAGGCAGAGACAATATCGATTCCGGGCGCAGAGAGCGTCGCTTTTGTGTTCGAAAAATCAGCAACGTTGTATACCCCATTACCGCTATTAAAGACGGCTGAAACCGATATAACTCCATCAGTTGCTGCAGGCAGAGAACAGGAAATCTTCAGTTTTCTGTCGACAGAGCGGCGGCTTTCATTCCCGCTCGCGGCGATAATCAGCGGAGAATATCCAAATGATGACTGTGCACGGGCGATAGCCATGATGGCATCAAACATCCTGAGATTGTCACGATATACATCAAGGGCTGTAGACGTTGCCAGATCAGTCGGCCATCCGTCATTAGTCAGATTCACCACCATGCCGGGAAAGTCAAATCCCAGCGACATGGAGATAATGTCTGCTTTTTGCTCCAGTGCCCACAGCATCCCATTGTATGTCATATCTGAACTGCCGCTGCCCGAGTCAGCCAACACCTTGCCAATGTAAGCCGTATCAATGCCCCTAGCAACGCCAATGCGTGAACCTCTGATGTCACGCCCAAAAATAGTGCCTGCACAGTGGGTTCCATGACCATTTCTGTCATGAATGCCTTCACCAGTAAAATCCTTACTGATTATCGACAGGTCCCTGAAACAGTCATGTGTCAGTTCAATACCTGTATCCAAGACGGCAACAGTGACGCCGCGTCCGGAAAAGGGTGACGATACGGCCAATATATCCTCTAACCCCTGAGTCGCCTGCTTTTCAGAAAAAGACTCCGCTGCATTTTCACAGGAAGATTTTGTAACGGGTTTTATCAATGATACAGGCATATCCTGAGCAATGAGTTCTGTCTCAGGATCGCCTGCCACTTCGGTCAATTCTCGTAAAGAGAGATTTTCAGACGCAAGCGTAAAAGCTTCTGCACCAGTCAATATGCTGGCATTGTCGATGCTTCGCCCACTTGACGTACCCACCTTTCTTCTGAGTATGCTGTATCGGGTCATAATGAAACCTATAATCGTTTTATTTCGGCCAGTTTCCTGTAATGTGCGCCAAGAGCGGTGAGCTTACAGCCTTTAGACTCAATGGCTGCGTAGTACATATGATCAGCCCCATCAGGGGCAATCAGACCATAGCGATTACATCTCTGCAGCTCTTTGAAAATCTCCACGTTGGTTTCATTAACAGCAATATGTTTAAGCTCTGCGGGGACGTTAACTCTGTCCGGTTCAAAAGAAGGATCAAGTGGAAAAACGAAGTTTGGCTCAGGAAAATACTTGGGTAACTTCCGCAGTATTTCTGATGACACCTTAGGTTCAACCTGCCGGAGAGAAATAAAATTCTGCACGTTGGCTTTGTAGATAGGCCTTTGCTTCCAAGGGCCCAGAGTCTGATCAACATGAGAGTAAAGCGCCGCGGGCGTAATGTTGCCACGTATATCAGAACACCCCCCACGGAGGCCATCGAGAAGAATATCGGTAAAAATACCGTGTCCGGCCGCTTCTTCAGCTTTCCCCTCACGATGCGAGGCCGTCAGTATCGTCACCCCCGTACCGATAACTGACACATTCTGACTATCAAGCCCGACCACCTGACCGGCAAAACCGGAGTGACAGCAGTCTAGAATGATAACGGTCGACTTAATACGAGGATGCGCTTGATTAGCCATCCCCAAAATTTCAGCCATAGACATTCCCCACGCGCCGGCACGGGCATCCTGAGGCATGATGTAACCAGCGTTTGTTTCAGGAACGATAATGCCATGGCCCGCAAAATACAGAACAACAATGTCTGCATCACCCTCAAAGAGTTCGGACACGTGCTTATGAAGGGTATAAGCCGTCACCTCATCGTCATTGCTTGTAAGCTTTCTTACGTCAAAGTTAGGATCTCCGTTACCATGTGTTTCAAAAAGCGCAGCCAGCTCTATAGCATCATTTACACAGCCTTTAAGCGGGCGGTCCGGATAGTCGTCAATGCCAATAAGAAGCGCCTTTCTCATCAACGATCTCCTTTAATGAGCGCTTTAAGATTTGGCCAGGTCCAGTTGTATATTTTGTCGGTGGTTAGTGCTGCTGTTGGCTTAACGCAGGTCTTATCCGTGTAGCCCCACAGTAGGAAATACGGTTTTTTCTCTTCAATGGCAATTTTCAGCTCAGCACTAACGCCAGTGGCCGTATTGGTATGCTGACCACAGATGATGCACACAACATCCACTGCACGGATCCGGCTTCTGGCTTTATCTTTCCAGTTCTGATCAATGTGCTCCTTAATAGACCAGTCGGCCAATTCAAATGGACTGTCTTCATTTTTTGACTGGCCAACCAGCAGCACCTTCAGTGAGGCATCATGATCATAATCAAAGCTGATAAAAACGCGTTTTTTCATTATTTTCTCCTCGAATACGCTTAAGACGCACCCTATTATCGGCTGTGCAAAATGTTTTTAGTGAGATTACGGTGGAACTCATCAGCTGCAGAACGGTCGCTCTCAAGCGATCGCCCTGCAGCACCTGATGTACTGTAAGCTTCCATTCCTTCAGTTACGTGTTCAAAAAGATCACGCTGATATGCACTGATAAAAAGTTCAAGATGTTCCGCACTTTTCATCTGTGGCCATTTGGAGAGATATTCAGGCAGACTCAGGAAACCGTTCTGATAAGAGGAAATTCTGCGTCCCAGTATCGTCGCCTCTCCTATTTCGAAAGGAACCCACCAAGATTGAGCGGTCTGCGATGACACAACCGCGATAAGATGTGTGCTTCTGGCAATATTACGGGTAATGACTGACGTGATGTCGTCTGTGGTCTGAGACTCTGCATCCAGCTTATCAAGATAGGTCTCGATATTAGCGTCCCTGAGTCTCTTATTAATACTGATCGCCAGTGCAAAATCGGAATGGCGATAACTGATGAAAACGCTCATGTTACATTCCAAAATTTGAATTTTTTAAAAGGATTTCAAAATGTAACATAGGAAAGGTCTGATAAACAGGCGTTTTTTCTAGTAATTACGAGTGTGGTTTATGTGAATGCAGCTAAATTTATTCCTGCTTATCAGCACAATATGAATGGATACAACCACAGACGGCATGCACTGATAGCCTATGCTAAATTTTCTGATTAAGAGAGGGTATGTGCCCGTTGAAAAATATGAGGATCCAATGTCTGAAACTAATTTTGAAATTTCACCTGCTGTGATTGAGATCCTAGCAAGCATAGAACATGAGCGCTGGGCAAAGTGGCAAAGTTATCTGCACAGCCAGTGCACGATGAACGACGATGGCTCTTTGACCATTCCCTCAGCGCTTGTAACACGCTGGAAGGAACAGATTTCAACGCCCTATGAAGCACTATCTGCGGGTGAAAAGGAAAGTGATCGGGAGCTAATCGAAGCTGAGCGAGCCCGCTATCATCGTGTGCTGGAGGTGATAAAAGGCAGCGTATGTCATCCAACTCAGGAAAATTTCAAAAAACATATTTGACCCAGTGAGAGCAAAACGTTCAGCAATTAGGCACTCATTTTTCCTGTTACCGCCAGCGCTAAGGTAGCGCGCTGGCGGCCGGAAATTTACTGCCCTCGTTGAGAAGCGCACGGTGAGCGGCATTGTCACCGCAGTCGGGGTTCAGAGATGACACACAACCACAAAAAATTTCATATCCGTCAGCGCAGCTATCAGAACCAATTCCGCGCAGTGCCATCACTCCGGATACACCACTGACACTTGACAGCAACCAGTTGCACCGATGCAAACCATTCCCTTAAGGGCTGCTCGTAACTCCTTTAGGTAATTAGCAAGGAGCGTGGCGGGTTCTCGCGTATTTCTGCTTCTGCCTGCTGCTCTCATTTCGTATGGCGGCCGTGCTTACAGTTGGGGGTTAAGGGTCCCTCTTCCCGACGGTTATGTTTGTGCGTTTGCACTACCACAAATGGCGAGGCATGCAGCGTGCCAACGAGCAGATCGTTCAAGGCAAGATCCTCTTTCGCCTGCAATAGGGTTTCGTTGAGAAACCCGTCGGCATTCCACTGGATATCAATAAAAATGTGCTTCTACAGGTCGGGCATTTTGGACAACGTCAAGGTCACCTCAGTACGAGTCTATGCGTATAAGCCATGCGCATTGTTCCGGACTCAAGCCGCTAACGCTCGTTTATTGATGGCCTTCTCAGATTTCTTAGAAGGAAAGGTCTTTAGATCCTCTCCTCCAACTGATGGTAACTACATATTAGCGATTATTTCATGCAAAACGGGAAGCGTAACGAGATTAATGTAACCTATATTCATTGGTGGTCATTTTGGTGGTCTTGACAGCAAGGAGATTACGGTTTAGCTTAAATATTAGCCAGTTACTGGCAAAGGTGATCCCAGTCAGAGGAGCCAGAATTAGAGAAAGCAGATATCTTCGGATATCTGCTTTTTTGCTTTATACCCGTTGGATATCCCTTCCTTCATATTTATCCCCTTTCAATTAAAAACACGTCATCCCACACCCTTTTTCAGATATGCATTTTGGCAATGGTTGTTCCATTTCATTATTGGCCAATAAGCGGTAGATGCCGTTATGCCATTAAGTTGTCTCAAAGAAAAAACGCCGGGCTTTTTAGATCTGAGATTGATACTCGTGGCGTAAGAGACGTTCAGGAGACGTCATTATTGTTTTGCCTGAGTGCATTTTTGCCAAATTGAACCTCTACTCATCAACGGACTCAGCCTCTCAATCCCCTTGCGTAAAAAAGCCCGCTCAGATTACGGGTCTTCAAACACACAAAACACAACAACCACTATTTTTCATGATAGCGATGCACAGCCGGATAATATTCCAGCCCATACAGCTGGCTCAGCGGCAGCAGCAGCTCGACATTGATATCATGCCCATGCTGACTCACTCCGGGGCCACTCAGCAGCTGTTCAAACCAGGCTATCAGTTTCTGTTTCATCTCAGGTTCTCCGCATCGGTTGATAACCTGAGTAAACCTGTTTGTGCGCGCAATCTGAAGCAAAAATTTCTGCGCTGCTTATGCCGGAGATGGCATAAGCAGCCTGCCCGGCTGATTAGTCAGCGCCAGAAACAGGTCTGTTACTGCGTAATCAGCGTCACCCAGTTCGCGCCTTTACCAGCAGGTGCTTCAGCGACCCGTTTCAGTTCGCCGCTGGCAGGATCGATAGCGTAACTGCCAATCACGGCACTCTTCTCGCCGCTGACGATCAGCCATTTGCCCTTTGCATCGATAGCTATACTGCGCGGCTGTTTTTCAACCGGCCAGCTGCCGATTAGCGTTAACTCACCGGATTGTTTATCCACCCGGTAGCCGCTGACGGTGCTGGAGGTGCGCTCGGTCACGTAGATAAATTGCCCATCCGGCGTAATTTTGATGTCTGCCGCCCAGATGCGCGGTGTCGGATCGCTGTAACCCGCCGGGCGCTGCTCGCCATGCTGCAGGTTATATTTCTTCGCCACCGCATTTGGCCAGCGTTTCAGCTCTGTCAGTGAGCCATCCGCCGCGCGCCGGAATTGGGTGATGGTGCCGCTCATTTCCGTGAGGTTATAGAGAAAACGATTATCCGGCGAGATCACCGAATGCCGCGCACCGCTGTTCTTCTCTCCCTGAACAAAGCCGGTGCCCAGTGGCGTGATGGCCCCGTCACTGGCAAAGGTATATTGCAGCACCCGATCCGCGCCAAGATTGCCAACGTAGAGTGAATGGTTAGTGACGTCGGTAATTACGGAATGGGCATGGGGCCCGGTTTTCACTTCGCCCGTGACCTGCGCGGTCACAATCCCTTTGTCATCAATCCGGTTGCTGGTGACGATATCGCTGTCATAGGAGGCGGCCAGCAGATAGCGTCCGCTCTTATCAGTGGTAATCCACGGGAAGCTAGCTGCAACCGGCGTTACCGCCAGTTTCTGCAAATCACCCTGCGGCCCGGTAACGCGCCAGCTGATGATCGAATAAGGCGGACTGCGCAGCGCACCATAGAGATGTTTACCATCCGGGCTGGCCGCCAGCGGCATGATTTTTTTTCCGGCCGGCGTATCGCCCCACCATTTCAGGCTGCCGTTCGCCTCACTGAGCTGATAGCGGGAAACGGTGCCGGATTCAGCATTCGACACATAGACAAAGGTTGTCGCCCACAGCGGGCAGCTACACAGCAGCGGCAGAAGTGCCAGCGCCGTTTTGAGACGGATCATAGGGTCACCTTGATAAGTAGTCTCTGCGTCAGTGCGCAGCAAGCATTACGCTAACCCCGTCTGATGAGGCTGGCTTTGTGCAACTGTCTGAATTTAGGACCAGAAGTCTGGAGATGTGACGGAGATGTTATTTTTTGGGGCGGGAATGAGATTTAACGCCTCCCCCAGAATCAGGGAAGGCGTAAGCAGAACGCTAACCGGTTTTGGCGATCATCTTCCGGTAGCGATCGAGCCACTTACCGCTATTGAGCCGCCACCAGAAGAAGATGCCGCGCACCGTCCAGTCGAGGAACATCCCCAGCCAGACACCGGTGACGCCCATCCCAAGCACAATGCCGAGCAGATAACCGGCCACCACACGGGCGCACCACATGCTGAACATTGAGACATACATGGTGTAACGCGCATCACGCGCGCCCTTAAGTCCGGCGGGCAGCACCCAGGACGCGGCCCATAGAGGCATAAAGAGCGCGTTAAGCCAGAGCAGGTGCTTCGTTACGTTTATCACTTCCGGATCGCTGGTATAGAAGCGGGCCAGTAACCCGGCCAGCGGTACGGTCAACAGCGCTATCGCACTCAGACATGCCGTCGCCAGCCAGAAAACATGCCGCACCTGGCGTTCCGCCTGGAACACCTGATTCCGGCCTAATCGTGTGCCGGTAATAATGGTGGATGCAGAGCCCAGCGCATTGCCCGGCAGGTTGATCAGGGATGCAACAGAGAACGCGATGAAGTTACCGGCAATTTCACTGGTGCCCATCCCTGCCACAAAGACCTGGGTCAGGAGTTTGCCGCCGTTGAACAACACAGACTCGATACTGGCAGGCACACCTATGCCTAAAACTTCCATCAGGATGCTGCTGTTCCAGCGCCGGAAATAGCTCGATAGCGTGATTTTCAGCGAGGCGTTAAAGCCGATCATCAGCACGTAAATCACCGCGATCGCCCCGATATAGCGGGTGATGGTAAGTCCGAGTCCGGCCCCGACAAAGCCTAAACCGTCCCACGAGAAGCAGCCATAAATCAGCACGCTACTGATGATGATGTTCAGGATGTTCATGCCGCCGTTAATCAGCATCGGAATTTTGGTGTTGCCTGCACCGCGCAGCGCCCCGCTGCCGATCAGTGTGATGGCCGCAGCCGGATAGCTCCAGGCGGACGTCTGCAGATAGCTCAGCGCCAGTTCTTTCACTTTGGGATCGGCTGCACCGGCGATCGCATCGACAATCAAATGGCCCCAGAACTCAATGGCGATCACCAGCACAAAGGCAAGTATCGTCATCATAGCCAGCGACTGTCGCGTGGCGGCGCGGGCGCGCTTCCCGTTGCGTTTTGCCAGGCTGAACGCCACCACCACCGTGGTGCCGAGATCGATGGCGGCAAAGAATGAGATGATCACCATGTTGAAGCTGTCAGCCAGGCCCACGCCTGCCATCGCCTCTTTACCCAGCCAGCTGACCAGGAAGGTGCTCAGAACGCCCATCAACAACACACAGGCGTTCTCGAAGAAGATAGGCACTGCCAGTGGCGATATTTCACGCCAGTAGAGCGTGCGATAAGAGCGGCGTTTTGGATACCACGCCGTGCGCCTGATCGCCTGCATCACTGCTACGCCGGGATTTTGCAAAGGATTACCAAATCAGAAGTGACTGGATAGGAGATCTAATGATGATAGGGGGCTGAGAAATATGCAAAGTCTTTCCGGCGCAAATTAATCATGGTTACAAACTTTTTAATCCCGTTACGGCAGATTCTGCCTCACCGCCCTGTCCGCTGTAGCAATTCTGATTATTTACCTGACGTTATGATCGATTACCGCCGGCTTGCATAAGGCTGCTTTACGGCGCATTCGTCACCCGTAACGCGGTTAATGACGGCTAATCATCCTGTCTGATAGTAAAGATTTACTTAACGGACCTCAGTGCGACTGACTCATCCTTAAAACCGTACTGCTCAGATTTCCCGCTTCGTTAGCGCGAAAAATCAGCAATCACAGATTCTTCACCAATCTCTGCAGCAAACCCGCTAAGCTTGGGGCAAATTGCGGAAAAAAATGGAAGGAGAAACCATGCCGACACTACGGAAAAACCTGACCAGCCAGCAGGCGCTGGATGAACTTGAACGCCTCTACGACAGTGCCGTTGATGCGCTGCGTGCGGCGATTAAAGTCTTCACCGAAAACGGCACGCTGCCGGATGAGGCCGATCGGGCAGCGGGACTGTTTGTCTACCCCGAGCTGCGCATCACCTGGCACGGCGAAGGCCCGCAGCAGAACCGCACACGTGCCTGGGGACGTTTTACCCACACCGGCAGTTACAGCACCACCGTCACCCGTCCGGCGTTGCTGCGTCACTATATTGCGGAACAGCTGGCAATGCTGGAGAAGGAGTATCAGCTGGAGATTGACGTGGTGCCGTCCAGCCAGGAGATCCCCTATCCTTACGTGATCGACGGCTCCGATCTGTCACTGGATCGCACCATGAGTGCCGGTATTGCACGCCACTTCCCGACCACCGAGCTGTCACAGATTGGCGATGAGACCACCGACGGTCTGTTCCACGCTGACGCCAAATTCCCGCTGTCGCATTTTGACGCACTGCGCACCGACTTCTCGCTGGCCCGCCTGCGTCATTACACCGGCACCAGCGTGGAGCACTTCCAGCCGTTTGTGCTGTTCACTAACTACACCCGTTATGTTGACGAGTTTGTGCGCTGGGCGATTGAGCAGGTACGCGATCCCAATACCCCTTACGACAGCCTGGCCTGTGCCGGCGATGTAGTGCTGACCTCGGACACCGCCGACAGTGAGTCGATGCTTTCTGATCTGGCGTGGAAGAAGCACCAGATGCCAGCCTGGCATCTGACTTCGCCGAATCGCCGTGGTATTACGTTGATCAATATCGGCGTCGGCCCGTCGAATGCTAAAACCATCTGCGATCATCTCGCGGTAATGCGCCCTCACGCCTGGCTGATGATTGGTCACTGTGGCGGTCTGCGTGAGAGCCAGCGAATTGGCGATTACGTGCTGGCCCACGCCTATCTGCGTGACGATCACGTGCTCGACAGCGTGCTTCCGCCAGACATCCCGGTGCCTAGCATTGCCGAAGTGCAGCGCGCGCTCTACGACGCCACAAAAGCCGTGAGTAATATGCCTGGCGAAGAGGTGAAGCAGCGTCTGCGTACTGGCACCGTGGTGACCACTGACGATCGCAACTGGGAGTTACGTTACTCCGCGTCGGCTCTGCGCTTTAACCTGAGCCGCGCCGTCGCAGTCGATATGGAGAGCGCCACTATTGCCGCGCAGGGTTATCGCTTCCGTGTGCCGTATGGCACGCTGCTGTGCGTTTCGGATAAGCCGCTGCACGGCGAGATTAAGCTGCCTGGTCAGGCGAACCGCTTCTACGAAGGGGCGATTTCGGAGCATCTGCAGATTGGCATTCATGCGGTTGAGTTGCTGCGCGCCGAGGGTGATAAGTTGCATTCGCGTAAGTTGCGGACGTTTAATGAGCCGCCTTTCAGGTAAGTTTTTCGCCGCTGGCGAGGGGGAGTGTTCGCTGCGCGAACGGGCTAAGGTGCACGCAGGTGGCTGAGGTGTTCGCTGCGCGAACGGGGCTTGAGTGCGGAGCTGAAGCTGGTGTTTGTTCGCTGCGCGAACGGGCTATGAGAGGGTTTCGTTCGCCTGGTGAGCTGGCCAGTTTCAGTTACGCCTCAGCAGGCGACCAACAAGGGGGCGCCAGTCGCCGCGCCCCCTTGACCCCGGGCTCCGGCCTGCTTCACCGCCGCTTCGCGGTTCCTTCGCTTCTTCCGGATTTCTTACGGACCGGCGGGACGCGCCCTCCCTGGCGCGAACCCGCCTCTTCGCGGCATCCCTGCCGCTCGTCCTGAAATCCCTCATCCGCTCAGCGGCTCTGACGGCCTCCCTTCCCCGCTTTTATCTCTTCTTTTTGTGTTGGGTACGTCGTCGTTGTAAGTCCGGAGGATTATCTGTGTCTCTCTGCCGGGCAGGAAGAATGGCCTTCTACCCACGCTGATATCGCTTATTTTTGTGTTGGGTATGTCACCGGTGTAAGTCTGAAGGATTGCCTGCGGTTTTGGCCTGCCAGGAAGAATACCCTTCCATCCTATCTACTTTTATCTCTTCTATTTGTGTTGGGTAAGTAATTGCAGCAAGTCTGAAGGATTGCCTGCGGTTTTAAGCCTGACAGGAAGAATGGCCTTTCACCCTATCAACTGTTGTCTCTTATTTTTAATGCTGGTGCATTGCCGCTGATAGTTTTCAAAATTAGCTCTGGCTTTCAAACCACCAGACAACGCTATGTCCGATAAAAACCAGGATATTAAAGGCGGGGGGTTTAACAGAGGCATCCGAAGCGCTGAGGAACAACCGGAGGCAAGGATGAGCCGACAGGACGTCGGCGAAAGGACGGAACGCGCCAGGGATGGCGCGTCCGGACGGTCCGCGGGCCGCAGGGCGTGACGAAGGCACCCCGCAACGCGGGGCGCGCAGGCTGCCGGACGCCGGGATTGTTAAGGGGCGGGCGTTCGCCCCTTGACGCGTCCGCCTGCACGGACAACCTGAAACTCCCCACCGCCTGGCGGGCATAACCCGCTCAGTGGGCAGGCACCGCGCAACGTAATCTTCTCAATATGAACACGCCGCAAAGCGAGACCCGCTCAGTGTCAGCCCGCTGCAAAGCGAAACCAGTGCAGCTCTTCACCCGCTTTCAGCGGCCTGAATCCCCCACCGGGCAAAAATCCCACCAGCAGGGGTTTACCAGAGGCATCCGAAGCGCTGAGGAACAACCGGAGGCAAGGATGAGCGGACAGGACGTCGGCGAAAGGACGGAACGCGCCAGGGATGCCGCGTCCGGACGGTCCACGGGCCGCAGGGCGTGACGAAGGCACCCCGCAACGCGGGGCGCGCAGGCTGCCGGACGCCGGGATTGTTAAGGGGCGGGCGTACGCCCCTTGACGCGTCCGCCTGCACGGACAACCTGAAACTCCCCACCGCCTGGCGGGCGTAACCCGCTCAGTGGGCAGGCACCGCGCAACGTAACCTGTTTATACCAGGCCCGCAGCAAAGCGTTACCCGCTGATAGCCGGCCCACTGCTAAGCGTAATCAGCAGCACGCTGCTAAGCGCCCCCCACCGCCACGCGGCAAATCAGGCACTCAGCCATCCCAGCTTAATCACAAACAGAATCGACAGAATCACCAGCGCCGCATTTATCTCTTTCACACGACCGCTCAGCAACTTCACCAGCGTCCAGGTAATGAAACCAAACGCAATGCCGTTAGCAATAGAATAAGTCAGCGGCATGGTCAACGCAGTCACGGTGACTGGCGCAGCGGTAGTAATATCTTTCCAGTCAATATCAGCCAGACCGGATGTCATCAGCACAGCCACAAACAGCAGCGCAGGTGCGGTGGCATAGACCGGCACGCTGGAAGCCAGCGGCGAGAAGAACAGCGCCAGCAGGAACAGCACACCCACCACGATCGCCGTCAGGCCGGTACGGCCTCCAGCACTCACACCCGCCGCCGATTCCACATAACTGGTGGTGGTCGAGGTGCCGAGCAGCGAACCAAACAGTGCAGCGGCACTGTCGGCAATCAGCGCACGGCCCATCTTCGGCACGTTACCCTGCTCATCAGCCAGACCGGCACGTTTGGTCACGCCCAGCAGTGTGCCGGTGTTATCAAACACATCGACAAACAGGAAGGCAAAAATCACGCTGACCAGGCCAACGTTAAATGCCCCGGCAATATCAAGCTGCAAAAAGGTCGGTGCAATCGATGGCGGTGCAGAGAAAACGCCCGCGAACGGTGACAGGCCAATGCCCATGGAGATAAAGGTCACCAGCAGAATGCCGATCAGCACCGCACCGGTTACGCGGCGTGCTTCCAGCACCACGATCACCACAAAGCCCAGCATTGCCAGCAGCGGGCCGGGTTTAGTCAGATCGCCAATACCCACCAGCGTCGCCGGGTTATCAACCACGATGCCTGCCCCTTCCAGCGCAATAATTGCCAGAAACAGCCCGATACCAGCGCCAATCCCGGCACGCAGCGGCAGCGGGATACTGGCAATAATCCACTCACGAATCTTAAACAGTGACATCGCGAAGAAAATCACCGCCGAGAGAAACACCGCACCCAGCGCAATCTGCCATGTGTAGCCCATATGCAGCACCACGGTATAGGTGAAGAAAGCGTTCAGTCCCATACCCGGCGCCAGCGCAATCGGATAGTTGGCAATCAGCCCCATCAGCACACAACCAATCGCCGCCGCCAGACAGGTCGCGACAAATACCGCGCCCTTGTCCATGCCGGTTGCGCCCAGAATGCTCGGGTTCACAAACAGAATATAAGCCATCGCCAGGAAAGTGGTGATCCCGGCGATAATCTCGGTACGAACCGTCGTGTTATGCGCTTTGAGTTTGAATAGTTTTTCTAACATCATCATCTCTCGATACAGGAGACAGGAGTCTCACTTGCCAAAGGGGTTTGCATGCTGATTTATTCTGTTTCCGGGCCATTGCCCTGGCCGCTGCATACTTGCTTGCCAGAACCGCCTGAAATCCCTGTGTTACCTGTTGGCCTAAGCAATTGCCATGCCACCTGCCGACGCAATCGATTACCTGGCAGAGCCGGCCACGCCTAAGAAGATTCCGAATCAAAACAGGGCGCGATTATGGTGCAATGCACCGATTCCGCGCAATCGTTTTCCTGCGGCAAATGCGTCACCCCGAAAAACTCTGCGCCAGCGCACGCTTCCGCACTCTCACAGGCGAAGCTGGTCACGTTTCAGCACGCTGCCTCAGCAACCATTTCTGGCCTGTGTAGACTCCAGAATTAACTCCTTCGTAACATTGAGGCCGCGCCATGAAGCCAGCGATTTTGGTGGTGGATGATGATCCTGCTGTCTGCGACGTCCTGCAGGATGCGTTAAGTGAACATCTGTTAACTGTCTACAGCTGTCATCAGGGACGCGAGGCGCTCTCCATGCTCAGCGAACACCCGGAAATTTCACTGGTGATGCTGGATATGATGTTGCCCGATACCAACGGATTGCTGGTGTTGCAGCAGCTCCAGCGTCAGCGGCCGGACGTGCTGGTGATTATGCTGACGGGTATGGGTTCGGAAGCGGAGATGGTCGTGGGTCTGGAGATGGGCGCAGATGACTATATTGCCAAACCTTTTAATCCACGCGTGGTAGTGGCGCGCGCCCGTGCAGCACTGCGTCGCAGCGGACGCATTGCGCAGGCTCACCCCGAACAGGCGGGCTGGCGTTTTGGCGGCTGGCAACTGGACGATGGCCGCTGCCAGCTGTTTAATCCGCAGCATGAACTGGTGCCGCTGACCCAGGGAGAATACAGCCTGCTGCACGCGCTGGTGCGCCATGCCCGCAAAGTACTGACCCGTGATCAGTTGCTGGAGCTGACCCACAGCGAAAGTCTGGACGTATTTGACCGCACCATCGATGTGCTGATCATGCGACTGCGCCGCAAAATCGAAACTAACCCGCATCAGCCCGACCTGATTCGCACCATTCGCGGGCTGGGCTATGTCTTTTCCGCTGACGTGATGAAACCCGAAGCCGCGCTACGCGCCAGCCAGATCGCCTGACTCCCTTTACCCGGCCTGCATTCCGCTGGCCGGTACTCATCCCTCATAACTTCCGCCATAGGCGCGCGGCACCAGATCGACCTGCGCCTCTCCACTCCGGATGACGGTGAGAATCGTTTCAGCCACGCGCTGTGGCGTATGCGCAATTGCGGCGCTCTGCTGTGCCTGCGCAATCGCAACGTCCTGCCCCGATTTCACCGACTGGTAAAATTCCGAGACGGTCATGAATGGATAAACAGCAGATACCGTTATCCCGGCGTCCGCCAGTTCCAGCCGTGCCACGCCGGAGAGCATATTCAGTCCCGCTTTGGAACTGGTATAGGCCGCCGATCCCGGCCAGGTTGCCAGGGTCGCACCGGAACTGACGTTGATAATGCACCCCGCGCCCTGCGCCCGCATCTGCGGGATCACCGCCTGCATCATCATCAGCGGCGCGATCAGATTCAGGTCGAGCAGCGCTCTGAACTCCCTGGCATCAATCTCCTCAACCGCCGCGAACAACCCCTGCCCGGCATTGTTGATTAACACATCAATCCGGCCAAAGCGTGCTATCCCCTGCCTGACAGCATCTGCAATCTGCTCTGGCTGCGTCACATCGCAGGCCACAGCCAGTGCTTTGCCTGATTCTCCCACGAGAGCAACCAGGCGGTCTTTACGTCGTGCCAGTAAAATAACCTGCGCACCCGCCTCCAGCGCCGCACGCGCGGTGGCTTCTCCGATGCCCGACGATGCACCGGTAATCATAATCACGGCGTTCTCAATTCTCATGTCATCCCCTCCAGTAAAATGGTCAGAGAGCGAGAATAATCCTCAGCCGATTGTGCGGCGGCTGTAATCCTGCCTAAAATTTGCCTGTTACTGCTTTTCTCACTCTGCACACGGCAACCGCCGGAGAGGTGTCCCATAAACAGGCTTGATGCGATAAGAGATGAAATGCTGGCATGCACGGCTGATGAACTCACGGCGACGGCGATTCCGCGCGTGGATCTTTACCGCGTCAGTCAGCCGATGCCCCTGCCGCCGGAAATCTATTCGCCTTTCGTCAGCCTGATACTGCAGGGAGAAAAAAGGCTGCAGATGGGCGAACGCTCTCTCCGCTATTCCGCCGGAGAGATGTTCACGGCGTCGTTCGACCTGCCCGCCACAGGCGAAATTACAGAGGCCAGTGAAATCTCACCTTATCTGGCGGTGCGCCTGACACTGGATTTCACTGCTATCAGCGAACTGTTGCATCAGATGCCCATGACCGATGCGCCCAAAACAAAGAATGGCATGTCAGTCAATCGGGTGGATGAGGCGCTGGTGGATGCCTGGCTGCGGATGGTGCGCCTGATAGCAAAGCCTGGCGAGATTAGGGTGATGGCGCCGTTAGTAGAGCGCGAGATTCTTTATCGGCTGTTGCTGAGCCCACAGGGCGGTTTACTGCGTCAGGCAGCAGAGGTGAACGGGTATTTCGCGAAGATCAGAAAGGCGCTGGTCTGGTTGCGTACACACTATGCCGCCGCGCTTCGTATTGAGGATATGGCGGCGATTGCGGGCATGAGTCTTTCAGCCTTTCATCGTGGTTTCCGGGCCAGCACCGGACTTTCCCCGCTGCAGTATCAAAAACATCTCCGGCTTTACGAGGCGCGCAAGACGCTTATGTTACGCCCCGGTAATGTCGCCGCTGTTGCGGCAGATGTGGGCTACGAAAGTCTGACGCAGTTTACCCGTGAATATGCACGCCTGTTCGGTGAGCCCCCCGCCCGCAGTATCAGAAAACTCAGGCTGAATAACGCTGAACACCTCGCGAAATCATTGAGGTGAACACAGCACACGCTCAGCCCGGCCTGCCGCCGTGAGGCCGGTAATGTTGCACTGAGATTTTGCACTGGGATTGATTGAAAAGAGTCAGGCAATGAACGCAATAAATGCAGCTCAGAGAAAGGCATGCGCATAGTCATTACACAGCAGCCAGCGTGGCGCTTCATCCTCATCCAGCGGGTTGAAACGGGCCAGCGGTGTCAGAAACACATTGTCGTTTTCGTCATCATTGGGCATCGACACTTCGCCCACCAGCACGTCACCGAAGCCGCTTTCGCCCCAGAAGCTGTGCCAGATACCCGCCTCCAAAGTCACACTTTCACCCGGTGAAAGCCGCAGCTGTGTTCCGGCTGCATGGGTCTGTCGCATGCCATCCAGCGACACCACCACCGGCGAGTCGGCCAGCCCGTCTCCGTCGCGGTTATGCAGTTCAACAATCAGGTTGCCACCACCGCGATTGATGATGTCCTCCATCTTGCGCGGATGGTAGTGCATAGGTGTCAGTTGCCCTTCACGTACATGCATAATTTTTTCAGCGTAGGGTTTATGCCAGGGCTGTCCGCCAGGGGAGCCATTACGCAGAGTAAACAGCGTCAGCCCGGTCTGAAAAAAATCAGCCGCACCAAAACTGGTGAGATCCCAGCCCAGCCGCAGCGCCAGAATCTCCTGTATCACTTCACGATCCTGCGCGCGCCACTGACGGATGCTATAATCGGCCCAGGACGGAAGATGCACATCCTGCTGCCGGAAAAATTCGCGGGTATGTTGCAGGTAGTCGTTAACCTCTGAACGTTGCATAGTGGCCTCCTGAAAGCGGCACCTGAAGGTGCCGCTCTAACGCTTATTTCACCGTCCAGCCCTGATAGCTGCCGATATTATTACGATCGATCAGCTTCACCGGGATCAGCACAGGTTTATCCGGAGCCGGTTTGCCCTGCAGAATGTCATAGCCAATCTCAACCGCTTTGGCGGCCATCACCTGCGGGTCCTGAGCTGGCGTGGCGACAAACAGTGAGTTTTTACGCTTCAATGCCTCTTCCCCGTCCGGCGATCCATCGACGCCCACGATAAAGAACTCGCTGCGCTGCGCCTGTTTCGCCGCTAAATCCGCACCGATAGCCGTCGGATCATTGATGGCAAATACCGCATCAATTTTTGGATTAGCCGAGAGCAGACCGGTCATCACTTCCAGTCCGCCTTCACGACTGCCTTTGGCGTTCTGGTTGGAGGAGAGCAGCTTGATGTCCGGATGGGTTTTCAGCTCGTTCATGCAGCCTTCAACACGGTTCTGCACGGCAGAGACAGGCGGTCCGTTGATGATCACCACGTTGCCTTTGTTCTTCAGTCGGTCAGAAATATATTTACAGGCCATTGCGCCTGCCTGGGTGTTATCGGAGGTGATGGTCGCATTCGCGCCATCGGCTGCCACGTCGACTGCTACCACTACGATACCGGCGTCACGCGCCCGTTTAACGGCTGGGGCGATCCCTTTTGAGTCGGCGGCGTTGAGGATAATCATGTCGACTTTCGCCGCAATAAAGTTATCAATCTGGCCGACCTGCTGACCAAGATCGTACCCGCTGGAGACCAGCGTGACGTTAACTTTATCGCCCGCCAGCTGACGCGCCTTCATCTCTGCGCCTTTAGTGATCTGCACGAAGAAGGGGTTAGCCAGATCGCCGACCGTTACGCCGATAGATTTGAGTTCTTTTGCCTGAGCCAGGCCGGTGCTGAACAGCGTTGCCGCCAGCAGCCCGGTTACAATCGGATTAAAACGCATAGACCTTCTCCTGCTGTTTTCAAGGTGCCAA
>Ga0157359_1000097_pt1 | contig 25231 bp, 18 predicted proteins | sample AttcapACBM3_FD_111482 | JGI IMG/M metagenome (GOLD analysis project Ga0157359, IMG submission 111482) | Fungus gardens microbial communities from leaf cutter ant in Botucatu, State of São Paulo, Brazil - Atta capiguara ACBM3 | ecosystem: Host-associated > Fungi > Mycelium > Unclassified ...
GATTGCTCAGAGCAGACATCATTCAGAAAGTAAGGAAAAAAGAGAGAGGTCAAGACATATAGGTGGACAATCCTAAACTGTTAGATCAATTAATACTTTGAAGTCCTAATGAAAGATTCTATTCTATTATTAGGATAACTAAGCAAAGTCTGTGAAGTATACAAAGTTATAATCTTTAAGAAGAATCTAAGTTATATTATCTATAAAAGTAACAAAACAGAGCACACCTTAAAAAAGAACCTAAGAGAACAGAATAAGATCTCTTTGTTGTAGTAACTACTAACTAAGATGGCTAATAATATACTAGAGTAGTCTTACAAGTGAGAATCTCATGAAGATTATAAGAGAACTCAACAAAAAGTCCTTGATATATTGCTATCATATTTATACAAATGGTCTGTGCTAATAATAAACACTCCTACCCTAAAATCCATGTATTAGTTATAAGGTAAATATATTGTCAACATATATCTTAATATTATCTTTTGAGCTTCTTCTCCTAGATTCTAGATCTATGACATCATTTTATGTGACACATCATGTGACAATAGTCACATGCTTATTTATTATCCAAGAAATAAAAGAAACAAAAAATAAAAGAAAAAGAGAAATCAAATTAAAGAAAATAGACAAAATACAGCTCTATTCTATCAAGCAAAATCTTATGGGAGTTCAGTAGGAAAAAGAATGTGATTCTATCATCAGAAAGTAGCAGATGTATTTCTAAGTATCTGATTACAAGAAAAGACATTTCTCTGATTTAAATAATAATGACAACCAACTTATTTGTTCTACTTACTCTAAAGGTAGTGCTTGACTAAAATGTTTTGGCCTTTCCAACTTATTGTGTACATGCATCACTAGATTGATCACTAATTATGCTCTTATTGACAAATATAGACTAAGATTCTTTTCTAACAATTCATTTATATATTTATACAGCAATTCTCTTATTAAGACAAGAATACATATTTTACATGAACATATATGATATATGAAGTCATGGAATTCTAAGAGGAAGTCTGTTAGAGATGAAAGTAGTAGACTTTGCTTATTTTTATTTTCTTTCTCATTTTTATTTTATTTTATTTTTTATTTTTGAACTTAGGGTTAGAGTTTAGTATGATATTACTGTCATGCTGTTACACAGCATAATACAGTGTCACACATCAGTCACAGTCACAATAGAAGAGCATAGAAGGTTTTAGAAGAATAATGTTATACAGCATGTTTAACACATATTGATCTTAAGAAAAACATATAGTTATTTAAGATAGGCTAAAGTAGTAGAGCACAGACCATGGGCTTTTAGTATATAAGGTAGATAATCCCATACCAAGTTCTCTATTAAGTTCTCTTGTATAAATCCTATATAAGGTTTTTTTTCTTGATTTACTTCAAGATCTTAAGTCTCTCAAAGATATTTTTATATTTCTTGAGTTCAATTTGAAAGCATTATCTAGTACTATATCTGACTCTCTATCTAATATAATATTATATCTCCTATTCTTTTTTCTTTTCTTTTCTTTTCTTTTTCTCTTTATTTAAGTAATTATATTATGTAGTTATCATAGTCTACTATTACTATTATAACTTAAGTTCTTAAATAAAAACAAAAGAACTCAATAGAATTTCTAGTACAAGATAGTATATCTTATATTGTATAACATTATCTATTTTAGAACCTTTTATATTTTTCTCTATATTATATAATTGTGCAACTGTGACATATATGACAAGCCTTTGATACCTATCACACCTCCATTATATCTTTTTTCTAAGTTCAAAAATTAAAATTAAAACTAAAAATAAAATAAAATAAAAGTAAAGAAAAATTTAGAAAGATATATTACTTAAAGCAACTATTTATCTATAGTTTAAATACTGAGAACTACTTATATAATGTCTAAAATAAAGTAATAATATTGGAGTTGCAAATAATAGACTTGATTTTATTTTATTTCTCTTTTTTTAATTTTTTTTTATTAATTTTCTTTATTTTGGACTTAGATAAAAGTGTGATAGTTACACAAGTCACAAAGTGTAACACTTGTTACATAGTTATCACAGTCATAGTTATACAATTACATGATATAGAGAAAAATGTAAAAGGTTCTAGAATAAATGATATCATATAGCATAGCAAGTATATATACTTTAGGGTAGGTTAGTTACATTGTATACACAGACCATGATCTGTAGTATATAAGATAGACTAGTTTGTACTTGAAACTCTATTGAGTTCTTTTATATCACTTAATATAAAAGTAGTCTTTTGTTTCTACTCAAAGACTTAAAGTTTTAATATTGAAACTCAATATTCTTTTCCTAAAACTGCTCAATACTGAGCCATCTCTACTCTCTTCTTCTCTTATTATTCTTGATTAAAGACAATATCATTTTTAATTAAGAAGAATTGCTGGACCCTATGCATAAGAAGTATACTAGTCAGGTAGTAGAAGCTTGACTATTTGTAGTGTATTAAAGCCTACTAGTATATTATAGATGTAATAACCTTATGTGGACATGTTATATACTTTTTCAAATATCAGTTCTGTCTTATAGGTTCACTTGTGATCTATCTATATAAAAGAATAGCAAGTATCCTTAAGATCTTACCTAGAGTAGAACAGTCTTCTTAAACCAAAACTATTTACATTTTTCTTAAGATAGTAGTTGGTAGCTTAAGTAGTCAGTAGGTAATGTAAGATAAGACAAGAAAAGAGCCTACTAGTACTTACTGAGATTGCTTTAAGTTTAGAATATAAGTCTGAGAGTGAGATCAGCACCAACTTTTCTCTATTACCACTCTATATATCTTCACCTCCAATACTACTCTCACCAATTTATTCTTCTTCTTTCAACAACAACAACAACATGAGTTAACACAACTTATATCAGATTATAAGACAACAGCAGAAACAACTGGTAGCAATATAGGTCCAGATTCAAGTATTGATAGCAAAAGGAGTAATAGAAGAAGCAGGAGTAGTAGGAGAAGGATCCAACATGGGTTCTAATATAGAGATAGCCAAACTACCAGCATTTAATGGAGAGATAGAAAAAGTTGGGGGTTTATTACAGTATGTAGATTATACTTAAGAATGAAGATAAGAGGAATATTAGTGGAAGAATAGGTTTAATGAATATTATTATATATAGAGAGAGGATTGGCAGATATATGAAAGAAAAATTTGTTGGAGAATTTAATATCAGGAGAAGTAGAATTCAGGTTAGCAAAAGAATTTTTGTTAGAAATAAAGAAAGAATTTGGAGGAGGAAATGAAGAATTGGTCAAGGTCTGCCACTTAAAAGGATAGAATAAGAAGAAAAAACTATGAGGGAGTTTGTACAGGAATTTTGGAAAATAACCAAGAAGAATTCCAACCAAGAATACCTCTACTATATGTGTGGCCTAGAAGGCAAGAAATACAAAGGGTACTAGCAGGACCTGCCTTAATAAAAGAAGTGAAAAGAACAAATACAGTGATAGTCAGAACAATACCAACCATGACTTTACCAACTGTGACTGTACCAACCAACATGGAGATGGACATTAAAAATACATTCAGAAACACTTCTGACAATTATGATAAGATGAGGGGTCAAACATCTACTTCTAGCAAACAATCTTCTAAGATATCCTCAATATCCTCAACTGTATCATTGGTCATATACTACAAGAGAATAGAGATAAATAACAATTTGGAAAATGACATTGATATGGAGCCTATTAAAATGACTCAACTGTTGTATATAATACCAAGAGGGCAGGTTAATCAAGTCAGTACAGCAGCTGACTCCAATAACAACATGATAAATCAATGTGTTCTAATCAAAGGTCTGCCCCTCAACTCTCAAGTCCCTCTTATATTGATGATAATGTCATTAACATTCAATTACCATATGACCCTAACAGACTTATGGAATCCAAACTATGAGATAGCAATTTCCATCCTGTTTTATTATGCAAGTCATTGGAACACCTTGCTTCTAATACTGAAAGCATTAAGAAATCTTTGGTATATATAGCTATATACATCAAAAACAAAAAAATTGAAATATACAAGTCCAATGACATTAAGAATTTTAAAGGTATTGATAAAGTAGCTTGGGAGCTTATCTCTTCCATTTATGAGTCTGGATAAGATTCACTGATTACTGATAATCACAAAAATAGTTTTAGGCAAAAAGTTATATATAAATTTACTCCTAGAATCAACCTGGATAAAAATGGTAAGAAAAATGAAATTATCACTAACAAACCCACTAGCATCAAAAGATTACTACCTCCAATCCTAGCTAAATCTCAGAAAGAAGTTAATGAAATCTCAAAATATTTCAAACCCAACAAATCTACCAAGACAATTCCCAGCAAGGCTGAATTGTATGCTTAAACTATGAAGAATGTTAGCAATACTGAGAAAGTGCTAAAGATTAAAGAGGCATTTCCTTCTTTTTAAGTAACCAACATTGACAATATCCAGAAGATTATTAAGGGAGATAAAAACCCCAAACCCAAACCATGAATCAACATAACTACAAAAGAACTGTAATGTAAACAAGTCATTGTCCCCATGAGTGACAACAACAAAAATAACTTTATGAATGAAAGTAGTGCCCATGTCTCAAATATAAATAGGGTATTAAAGAATATTAAATTAGATGTAATGGTTAACTTTATTCATTCTGATGCAGCAGGAATTATTGTGGTCACTAACAAAGTTGCTGCCTCATTAGACTTACAATCTATCAGTCTACTATATCTTCAAGAAAATACTAATAACCCTATTAATTCTAATATAGTTGAGAATATTCTCAAGGACAATCACATTTTCAACAATATCATGTTAGCATCAAAGCCTTGCGTTATTAAAGTTTCTCCAAAATCTGATATAGTGATTGTCTGGATCTGTTATAACTTAAGCTTATATATAAAGTAAAAGATATACTCTTATATTAAGTAATACAAGAGAACTCAATAGAGTCTTTAAGTACAAATTGTCTATCTTATATACAAACTACTAATGGTCCATGCTACACTCCTTTAGCCCTACCCTAATAACTATGTATTAACTATATCATATAATATTATCATCTTTAAAACCTTCTATGTTGTTCTATCTCATCATATGATCATGTGACTTATATGAGTGTGACCATGACTGATATGTGACCACAGAGTTATGCCTTTGTGACTGTGACATGTGATGTCACATTTTGTCTTCTTTGCCTATGTCCAAATAAAGAAAAAGAAAAAAGAAACTCAAAATAAAATAAAGGAAAATAAAAGAAAAGGAAAACAGAATGAAACCAAGTCCATCATTCACAACTCTGACAGAATCAATATATAAGATGTACAAAGCAGAAACAATGCTAAAATGCTTATTAACAGATATTTTAATATTGACAATTATATCACTACCATTTAAGAAGCCAATATAAATTCTGAAGTCTCCCAATGCAAGAACTGTTGGAGATGGAGCCATTCAAGATTTTCATGCCAAATCCAAGAGGCCAAATGCATAAGATGTAATAGGCCTCACAAATCAGAATATCACTATCAATTCATATGGTGTTGTGAAACAAACAAAAAACAAATCCTTCTTGATTGAAAACAAAGCAGGGTGAACTGTGTCCTCACTCCTTTAAGTACTCAAACTGTCAAGAAGACTATTAAGTAGACTCTAATGTCTGTTTGTTCTGAAGACACTAATTCAATTGTGATTGATATAGCCATAAACAACAAGAACTATGTAAGAACAGAAGTAAATCAATTTGCTCAGCTATGAGTGGTTCTTTACAATGATTTACAACAACTTAAAGCTATACTTACAAAATGTTTACAAGAACAGTCTCATTATAAATACCATTATAGAAACTCAATCATTGTTTGATATTATATTCATTCAAGAATCTCCTTGGTTGGTTATTGAATCTATCTCTAGCTCTACTTGTTGCAAAGGAGAAGATTTAGTTGGAGTTCCTCATTATCTGAACCAGATCACCTTCTCTAGGTTGTCATCATGTGCCTCTGAATCTCCTAAGGTTATCACTTATATTAACATTTGTATTTCATCTCTTTGTTTTTCTTTGCAAAATGATATTCTTAATCACAGGGATTTATCTTGTATTCCTTTCTTCAATCAGAGATCAATTTTATTTTTGATTAATGTATACTCAGATTTGTCTCAGTCAGCTTTGAAGTATCTCAAGAATACTCAAGTCAATATTAACAACATTCTTATCATGACTGGAAACTTTAGGAATAATTTTTGGGATCCAAATTTTCTGTACTATTCTACTTATAGAGACACTCTCTTTGAAATTGCAGATTCTTTTCAGTTAGAAATTTTGAAACCTAATGAACTTCTGACAATAATCAAGACTCCAATTCAGTCTTAGATCTTGTTTTTCTTCATCCTTTCTCTTCCAAATTTGATAACTACCACATCTATCCTGACTGGAGGCTAACATCTGACCATGTCCCTATCTTGGTCAATATCTTAATTTTTGATGAATGCATTTCAATTAAAAAATGATCTTTTATCAAGAATAGCAATAAAGAAAACCATTTCTTAGAGAAGCTTGTTAATTTCATCAAGAGTATAAATATGTCTTCTATTCATAATATTGAAGCTTTAGAAATCATTGTTCAAATGCTAGCCATCAATATTGAGAATATCTAGCTTAAACAATCCAAGAATGTCAACATTACCAAATACTCTAAAGCTTGGTGGGATGATGATTGTTGCAAAGATCTCAACAAGTGCTAGCAATCTAGAAGTCTAAAAGATTGAAAAGAATTCAAAAAGATGGTCAAGAAATAAAAGCATGCTTTTTTCAATGATAAAATTACCAAAATTGCTAACAAGAAGTGTAGCCCATAAAAGCTTATGAATTGGGTTAAGAAACAAAAGCTTCCAGCTGTTGAATCTATTTAATTCAATGGTTGACCTTGTATTAAATTGAATGACTTATAGAACGCCCTTCATCAATCTTTCAATTATACTCAATCTTATGAAGTTGATTTCCAGCTTCTTAATGAAATTCTTAGTAAAGACACCAATGTATTGGTTCTGTTCTCAAGAGAAGAACTTATCAATGCTATTGAAAAGTACAACAATTCATTGGCCCCTGGTCCAAACAAATTAACCTGGAGTCATATCAAGAAAATTATTAAAAGCAAAGAATGCATTAGTAAATTCATTGATATTGCTAATACCTATATTGACTTAGGACATTGGCTGTCTCACTTTAAAACATCCATGACAGTCATCATCCTAAAACTAAATAAGACAATGTACATTCTCCCAAGTCCTTTCAACCAATCATCCTTTTAAACACAATGAGAAAACTCATTGAGAAAATGATTGGAGAATGACTGCAGTTCCTCACAATTTCAAATAACTTCATCTACCTCTGCCAATCAGGCAGTTTCAAAAAAAGGTCAACTATAAATGTAGATATTGCTCTTACATATTTCATTCAATTATGATGGACCAAGAACCTCATTACAAGCATTCTAGCATTCAATATCTCTCAGTTTTTCCTGTCTCTTAATTACCAGCTCTTCTCTCTCATTATAAATAAAGCAGAAATCAATTAGAAAGTTTCAACCTTCTTTAAGAACTATTTGGTTGGAAGAAAAACACCTTTGGAACAATTTTCAATCTCCTTTTTGTAATGTAGATGTCAGCATTGGTCAGAGATCAGTTTTCTCACCTATTCTTTCTGCTCTCTATCTCTCTCCTATTTTTCATATTCTTGAAAAATGTTTAAAAATTCTAAAAATTCCCATTTCTATCATTTCTTTTGTTGATGATGGACTTTTTATTTCTCAGAATAAATATATTTCTCATTCAAACATGAACCTTTCTTATAGTTGCAAATATTATTTTTTCCCTTCTTATAAAGTTCAGACTTGTAGTGGAACACAGGAAAACTGAAGTGTTTCACTTTTCTAGGTTGTATGAAGCCTTCAATTCTCCTCTACTTGATATCACCACTATAGAAGGTTCTATTCTACTTCTAAAGGCTTCATAGTAGTATCTTGGTTTTTTCTTTGACCAAAAATTAACCTTTCAGCATTACATAGAATTTTATGCTAACAAAGCAATTTCTACAATCAAGTGCATGAAAATACTAGGAAATTTGTTGAGAGGGATTGATCTTCCACAGAAAATAAGACTATATAGATGCTGCACCTTACCTATTATACTCTATAGTTTCCTACTGTGGTACTATAACAAAGTCCCACTGAATTACACTCTTAGCATACTACAGAAAATACAACAAAGAGCTGCTCTTTGGATATCTGACACTTTTTGAACAGTATCTATAGTAGGAATCAAAGCCATCTCAGATCTTATTCTTATACATTTCTATTTTACATAATTATATAGCAGATTTCTTCTAAGAGGTTTATCACATCCTTCTAATCACATCATCAATAGTATCCTCAGCTCTAATGAATCATATAAACACAGTTCTCACAATACTTCTTTTTTTCTTTTCTTTTTCTGATGAGGAATTCAATTTAGAAAATTGTCTGGTTAATTCTTTTCCAGATAGATTTTCTTTCCATTTGTGTTCTTCAAATATCAAGAAGCACATTAAAGACCTTGACAATCTTACATTCAGAGCATTATCAAATTTCTCCTCTTTCATAGTTGTATCTAATACTGGTATCAAAAATTGTGTCGCTACATCAATATTACACATTTATTCATATGATAAACCTATTATCAAGACAATTCATAAAGTGGTCAATATTAAAACCACTGAAGCTGAATTATTTGACATTCAATGTGGTATTAATCAAGCAGTTGGTATTACAAATATTAATTATATAGTTGTCATTACAGATTCTTTCTATGTTGCCAAAAGGATCTTTGACTCTTTGCTGCACCTATATCAAATTTAGTCTGTAGTGATTTCTCATGAACTCAGAGACTTCTTCTTATAGGACATCAATAATTGCATTAAGTTCTAGGATTACTCTAGTAAACAAAAATGGCCACTACACACTTTAGTGGACAAAGACTCCAAGAGCTTCATCTCTATCCCCATCTTTCCATACAAATCATCTTGGGATTATTGTAAAAAGCAGAAATGTGACTCCATCCTCTCTCAATGGAAAATGTCTTTTCAAGCAGCAGATCTTAAAGGAAATTTTTTTCTAGAATTACTAGACAATGATCTCAACCCTATCAAACCATTGACAACTAAAGGCAGTCCTTGGTTACAACATTTTAGCCTTTCCAACTTGTTGTGTGCTAGAGCCTCTTGAGCAATTGTTAATCATGCTTCCATTGGTGAATATCATCTTAAATTCTTCCCTAGGAAAGATTTTTCATGTCTATACAGTTTATATCCCATTGAAACTAGACAACATATCTTGCATGAATATAAGAGGTTTAATGAATATTGGAATCCTAGAAGAGATACTATTGCTCACTTCATATTATTCCTCCAATTTAATCCTAGTGCTTTTTCATTTGTTTAAAGCATCACTCATATATTTAGCATTACATTTTTCTCTATTTTCTTCTTCTGTTTTCCTTTCTTTTCTTTTCTCTTTCTTTCTTCATGTTGTTTCAGTCTATATATATGTAGCTACAAAGTAGCTACCATAGTCTGTCTTCATGCTTCATATAATAAATTAATGATTTTTTCTAAAAAAAAGTGATGGTCAGAAATCCCCTTTAGGAATAAGAAGAGAGAGGAGAGAAAATAAGAAAAAATCTTTATGCAATGGATGTAAATGTCATGATACATGTGAGGGCTAACATTTTTCTTTTTCTTTTATCTATTTTTCTTGATTTTATATTTCTTTTCTTCTGAATTTCTTTTTCTTTTTCTTTTATTGACAATGAAGAGACAAATGATACTGTGGTCACATGACATGTCACATGATGTGATGTCATAAAGCCTAGAATGAACTGGAGCAGTCTAGATGGATGATGTCAAGGAGCATGTTAACTACACAGCTACCTCATAGTATACACATGATGTACTCATGAACAACACATAGATATTAGGGCAGGAGTAATCATTTGTAGCACAGACCATATATAACTTATATAAATAGGGTAACAATCTAGTAGAGACTCTTTATTGAGTTTTCTTGTGATCTCCATTTGATATCCTGCTAAGAGATTTATTGCTTATATTACTATGGGTTGTTGTAACTAGTGATTGCCACAACAGTGAATAGGGGAGGAATTGCTACAGTTGTGGAGGATTTGGCTATATTGCAAGGAATTGTAGAAATCAGGATATAGTAGGCCAAGAGAGAAGAATCAAATATGGGAATAATCTGAATACTATGAACAATTAAAAAAAGAAGGAGAGTCTAGTAGTTCTTGACTAAGCTCTTATAATAGATTCCATGTACTAGCTAATCAAGCTGGTATTCCAGATTAAGAGAAACTCAAGAAAAACAAGAAGACTATCTTAAGAAAAGAAAAAGAAGAAAGAAAATAGAAAATGTAAGAAAAATAGTAAAAAGAGAATTGTTAGGAAAGGTGATAGTAAAATTGGATTAGAAAGGATAGACATACAATAGAGAATTACAGTAGAAGCATTATTAGACAGTAAGGCAACAGAGTTAGTAATAAGTTTGGAATTTTCAAAGAAGCAGGGATTTAAGTTGAAGAAAATTGAAACACCAATTTATGTAAGGAAGGTAGATGGAATATTCAATAAAGAAGGGCAAATTGAATATACTGTGGAGGTTAATATCTATTATCAAAAACACATAGAGAGAACAGAGATAGATATAATTGGAGGTCAGAAGTAGAATGTGATCCTAGTGATGTCATAGCTTACTTGACATAATTTTGAGATTGATTTGAAAATAGAGGAAGTAAAAATGACAAGATGCCCAGATGAATGTGAAAAATAATGGAGATCAAAGCAAGAAAAAGCATGGTAGCAAAAAAAAGGAAAAGACAATGAAAATAAAGAGATAGTAAAAGAGTGGGAAATTTGGAATGATAAAGAAGAAGCAGCAAGATTAGAAGAGGAAGCAAAGCAGTTGGTACCAGAGCAATTCCATAAGTAGATTAAGATCTTTGGAAAAAAAGCTAGTAAGAGAATGCCAACAAGAAAAATGTGAGATCACATGATAAAATTAAAAGAGGGATTCATAATTAGGAAAAAGAAGATTTATTCCTTATTTAGAAAGGAGAGGGAAGAAGTAAGGGAGTTTATTCAGGAGCAGATGAGGAAGGGATACATTTGTCTATTAAAGTCACCATAAATAGCACTGGTGTTTTTTGTAGGGAAAAAAGATGGGAAGAAGAGAATGGTATAAGATTATCAATATCTTAATAAGTAGACAGTGAAAAACAATTATCTGTTACAATTAATTTTGAACATTATCAAGAATATTAGGATTAAGAAGATGTTTACAAAGTTGGACTTAGAGAATGAGAATACAATAATGTAATGATTAAAGAAGGAGATGAGTGAAAAGTGGCCTTTACAATACTAGAAGAGACTTGATTAATATAGAGAAGGTAGAGAGTTTTATTGATGATGTGATGGTAGAAAAGTGAAGCTGGAAAAGTGTAAGTAGAAAGTGAGGAAAGTAGATTTCTTAGAAGTTATAATTGGATTGGAAGGAATAAAGATAGAAAAATTAAAATTAAAAGTAGTATTTGATTGGCCAGTTTCTAAGTTAGTTAATGATATATAAAAGTTCTTGAAACTGGCAAATTACTATAGGAGGTTTGTAAAAGAATTTGTGAAAATAGTAAGGCTGTTACACAAATTGACCAGGAAGAAATAGAAATAGGAATTGAATTATGCAGAAGAAGTCATTTGAAGTATTAAAGAAAAGATTTATAATAGAACTAATATTAGTAGCACTAGATTTAGATAGGAAGTTGAGAATGAAGATATATATATATCAGACTATGCAATAGAACAGAACATAATTATGAAATTTATGACAAAGAAATGTTGGTGGTAATTAGAGAATTAGAGGTTTGGAGACACTTGCTAGAAGACACTAAGTTCAAGTTTAAGGTCTAGACTGACTATAAAATTTGGAATACTTTATAAAAGTATAGAAGTTAAATTGGAGACAGGCTAAATAGGCATTATATTTGTCTAGATTTGATTTCACTTTAAAGCATATACCAGGAGTTAGAATGGAGAAAGTAGATAGATTGAGTAGAAAACCAGATTTGAAGGTGGGGGTGGACAATAATAATGAAAATCAGAAGTTGATCAAAGAAAAATGGATACAAGGAATAATGGAAGTAGTAGTAGAGGGACTAGAGGCAGAATTAGTGGAAAAAATAAAAAGAGCAAGAGGAAAGGATAAGAAGGTAGTGAAAGTAGGAGTTAAGGTGTGCAGAGGTGATGAATAAGAGATTGAGAGAGATTTAGTATTGAAGGAGAAAAAAGTATATGTACAAAATGATGAGAAGATAAGGTTAAAAGTTATTCAGTTATATCATGATGTACCAGTAGCTAGACATAGGGGAAAATGGAAGACAACAAAGCTAGTGACAAGAAATTACTAGTAGCTAGAAGTAGTAAGAGATGTTGAAAAATATATAGAGAGATATAACTTATGTCAAATGATAAAAAATAGAACAGAAACACCAGCAAGAAAGTTGATGGCAAATGAAGTATCAGAGAAGGCATAGACACACTTAACAGTGGACTTTATTACTAAGTCACCATTGGTTGCAAGAAAAGATGTGATTTTGGTGGTATGCAATTAGTTGTCAAAGATAGTGCATTTTGTGGCAATGATAGAAGGAATATTAGCAGAAGAATTAGTGAGACTGTTTAGGGACAATGTGTGGAAGTTACACAGTCTACTAGAGAGTGTAATTAGTGATAGAGGATCCCAGTTTGTGGCAGAGTTGACAAAGGAGTTGAACAAAATGCTAGAAATAAAAACAAAGTTGTTGACAGTGTTCCACCCACAAACAGATAGACAGATAAAATGGATAAACCAAGAGTTGGAACAATACTTGAGGTTCTTTATAGAGTATAGATAGAAGAATTAGCTAGGATAGTTAGCATCAGCAGAATTTATAGTGAACAACAAAGTTTATTTAACAACAAAAGTATTACCCCTTATAGCAAACTATGAAAGAGAGTTGAAAATGGGGGCAGATATTAGAAGGAAAAGATGGAGAAAGCAACAGAGTTTGTAGAGAAGATGAAAAAGATACAGGAAGAAGTGGGAGCAGTACTAAAGAAGGTATAAGAGGAGTTAAAGACACAAATGAATAAAGAACAAATAGAAGTAAAAGAATGGAAGAAAGAAGATAAAGTAATGTTGAGCACAAGAAACTTGGTGTTTAAGGAGAAACTAGTGAAAAAGTTAACAGAGAGATATGTGAAGTCATTTATGGTAGAGGAAGTAATATTAAAGAATATAGTGAAGTTGAAACTGCTAGTCTCTATGAGAATATATCCAGTAGTAAATGTTAGTAGAATTATGAAATATAGAGAACTGATAAAGGGACAAAAAGTAGAAGAACCAAAGCCTGTTAAAGTGGATGGAGAAGAGAAATGGAAAGTTGAGAAAATCCTAAATAAAATAAAAGTAAGAGGGGTAATAAAGTATTTGGTATATTAGAAGGGGTTTACTACAGAAAATGATATATGGAAAAAAGAGAAGGATTTGGAAAATGTAAAGAAGTTAGTAGATGAGTTTGAGGAGAGGATGAATGCAGAAATTAAATAACAAGAGGAGTTAGAAAAAGTAGGAAAGATAAAATTGAATCTAAAAACAGAAGGGCAACATATTGTTGCCATGCTGTATAATGTTATTATTATCTGTTCTAGAATCTTTTACATTCTTTCTTATATCATATAACTATGTGACTACACTGTGATAAGCGTTACATTTATGTCATGCTATGTGACTTGTGTGATTATTATACTATATCTTTTATCTAAGTCCAAAATAAAGAAAAAAGAAAAGAAAACCAAAATCAAAAAATAAAATAAAAACAAGTCCATTGTTCACAATTTTGACAGATAGAAATATATTGGAGACTTCTTGTTAAGTTTTCTTATGATCCCCATGTGACTCTCATTTTGTAAGACTACTTAGTGTGTTATTAACCATCTTGGTTAGTGGTTATCATAACACTGAGTGTCTTTTGTTATTATACTACAATTTTATTATTAATAATCATTCTGTCAAATTGTCTTGTTAATAATTGACATAGTATCACAAGAATACTTTAACCTTCTAGTTGATACTTTTCATTTGACCATCTCTTTGAACCATCAACAATATCCTTTTTATTTCCAGTACCTTATATAAATTGTGAGGCAAATTGAAGTTCTTTGCTATTAAGAATCTTCAGTACTTCATTGTCAGAAGCAATTTATACTCACTGAAAATATCCATAAGTAGTATAAAAAATGGAATGAATGATACAACTTAGTAGAATATGGAAGTAGAAGTGGTTCAGAAGTAATGTTACATGTTATAATCTCAAGATCTTATAGTAAATCAAGAAAAGAAACCTTGTATCAGAGTTAATACAAGAGAACTTGATGGAGAGCTCAGTACAGAAATGTCTACCTTATACATGTTAGGCTACTGGTTCATGCTATAGTACTATTAACCTATTCTAAAGACCATGTGTTATCAATAAAGTTAACATGAATATATCATAATAATATCATTTCTTTCAGAACCTTCTACTATGCTTCATTATAATACATGATTGTATGACCATGTGACTGTGACTGATGTGTAATACTGAGTCATGTCATGTGATAGTTTGTGACTATGTTATATGATATTATACTAACTCTAATTCTATATTCAAAAATAGAAAATTAAATTAAAATAAAACAAAGTCTATTGTTTATAATTCTAATACTATATAGATATAATAACCTTAGTCCAATTGCTTCTTTTCTCTTAACCACCATCTTATATAGTAGCACTTAGAAGAATATTAGTGAATAAACAAATTTCTTATTCTTTAGCTATTCATTTCAACTCTATAATATCTCTTTTTTCTTCCAACATGGAGATAGACATTAGTGTTGATAGTATTTTAAGAGGGGGGTCTAATCTTCCTAGCAAATCAAGTCCAAGTAGCTCTTTGATTTCCTCAAGTGCTTCTTCTATTTCTTACTATGAATATATGAAAGTAGATGACAATAAGCCAAACAATGACAGCAGAGAACCTATTCACAGTTTCTAATTATTCTACATGGATAATTTGAACAGAGATAAGCTTGTCAGTAGGGTAGCTAATAATTGTCCTATAGACAGAAGCCAACATGTTTCCAATAAGGCTTTAGTCCTAATGTTTTCACCTCTAACATGAGGCCAAGTCAATAATAAAAATAGGTCAAACAGTATACAACAATCAACCTTCAATATCAATTTGCTATATAATACCAATCAGACAATCAATCAAGAATTGTGAGATAGTGCCTTTTAACCTGTTTCCCTTCATGGTTCAATGAAACATCTTTCATTAGATATAAAAAACATCAAGGTGTCCCTCAACCAAATCACCAAATATATTCTTAACAAATCTGTTAAGAGGGAAAAAGTCAACAACTTTGGAGATCTCAAAGGTGTTGGTAAAGTGGCATAGGAATTTATATCTGTTATATACAATTCAGGATGGAATACTCTTTGTGTCAACAACAATATATTGTTTAGGAACAAAGTTGTGTCAAAATTTACACCTAAAATCAATAATATCCCAAAAAACAAAGGCAGTAAGAAAACTGAAAAACCAGCTTCTATCTCAAGTTTACCTTCTCCCATTCCTGTAAAATTACCTAAGGAGGTTAAAGATATTGCAAAATATTTCAAGAAAAATAACAATCCCAAAGGTAAAGAAACAACAAGAAAGCTATATGCTCAAGCATCATCATCTGAACACATTATGAGGGAAGCTTTGAAGATCAAAGATAAGTTCCTGAATTTTTAAGATAAAAAGGTAGAAAACATCCATAAAATTAGCAACAGAGGCAACGAACCAAAACCTTGTCTCAACATGACCACAAAAGACCCTTCATACAAACAGGTCATTGTACCAATAAATAGTGACAACATGGTTAAGTTTATGTCCAGCTCTAGTTATCACATTATTAATATCAATAGATTGCTGAAAAATATCAAATCAGAGTATAAGACTGACTATATTAGGGCAGAAAAGTCAGGCATCATAATTGTTACTGACAAAGTTACATCAGTCTTATATTTGCAAACTATAAAGAAGTATGTCAAAAACTCAAACCAAATCAATATAGATAAGGTGGGAATCTCTTGGTTACCTCAATCAAAGTTATATCTCAAGATTATTGGTTTACCATACCTCATAAAAAACATGAACATTCCTGTTACATTGGATGTGGTTGAGAAAATTCTCAAAAGCAACTATATCTTCAACAATATTTTGATTGCTTTCTAACCTAGGATTATCAAAGTATCCTCCAAGTTAGACATGACCATCATATAGCTTGATATCTGGGACTCTCAAAGTGACATGAACACAAGAGAACTTATCAACAGATGCTTCAATGTTGGTAGTTTTATTGCAACTGTTTGAGGGATGAACATGAACCCAGGTGTTCCACAGTGTAAGAAGTGTTGGAAATAGGATCACTCTACTCACTTATGCAAAGTACAAGGCTCTAAGTGTGTTAAATACAATGGACTGCAATTGACTGAACACCATCAACAATTCTCTTGGTATTGCAAAGCTAACTCAAAAACTAACTCTTCTAGATTAGAAACTAAACTGGGAGAACTATATTCTTATTCCCTTAGGTGCCTAAATTGCAAAGGTGATCACCAAGCTGATTCAAATTTATACCTATTCTAGAGACATTGTTTTAACAAAGAATGGCATTCCAAAGAGTATCAAAAACTTCATGAGAGCAAAAGACAATTGATTTATTCATCTGTGAATGGTAATTCTACATGATTATCAAAAACTTAAAGATTTTTTCATAGAATATTCAAAAAAACAATTTGATTGTCAACATCATTCTTGAAACTCAATCAGATTTTGATATCATCTTTATCCAAGAACTGTCTTGAATCACAATTTGCTCTATACCAAGTTCAAAAAGCAAAGACAGAAAAGAATTGGTAGGAGTTCCAAATCATCCTAACTGGATTATCTTTTCTAGGCCCTCCACTAAAGAAAACAACTCCCTACAAGTTGTCTCATATATCAATATAATGCTTTCCTCTCTTTGCTTTTATTTACACAAAGACATTTTTAATCATCGAGATATTCCCCTTATTTCTTTTTTCAATGACAATTCAATTTTATTTTTAATGAATATCTATTCAGACTCAGCTCAGTTGGCTTTAAAGTATCTCAAGGATACTGAAGTCATAATCAACAATATTCTTATCATGATGGGAGATTTCAATATTCATGACAATTTTGGAATCCTAACTGTCCTTATCATTCTACCCATAGCAATTTACTTATTGACATTGCAGATTCCATACATCTTGGTTTATTGTTTCCTCTTAACTATGTTCCTACTAGGTACTCAAACAACAATCATGACTCAAAATTGGTCATTGATTAAATGTTCCTCAGATATGGATCAGAAGAACTCAACAACTACTCTATTCATCCTAAATAGAGACTTGTTTCCAATCATGCTCCTCTTATGATTTACATCCTAGTATTTAAAAAACATATTCAAACTAAGAAGCATTCACTTGTCAAAGACAGTGATGAAGAAAAGAGATTCATCAATGAACTTATCAATTACATCTGTGAAATTGATATATCCAACATATCTGACATTGTTTTACTCGAAAGTTCTATTCTAACCATTACTCATACTACAGAAAGTTTATGGGCTCAATATTTAAAGACTGTCAATATCATCAAATATTCTAAAAGCTGGTGTGATTTGAATTGCAATAGAGATCTTGAAATGTATAGATCTTCAAAGTGTATTGAAGATTGGAAACAATTCAGAAATATAGTCAAGAAAACAAAACAAACATTCTTTGACCTAAAAATCTGAGAAATTACTATTAAGGGTTATGGTCCTTATGATCTCATGAACTAGGTCAACAAACAAAAATTACCAGCTATAGAGGTGATTAAATATAACAACTAATCTTGTCTTGAAATTAAAGATCTTTAGCAGACTCTTCAATAGAGCACAAAATAAACAAATTGATGTCAGTCTATTGAATAAACTTTTGAGCAAACATTCATCAGTGTGGTTGCCTTTTTCCAAAGCAGAGTTTATTAATGTTATCAGCAAGTGTAACAACTCATCTATCCCTGGTCCCAACAAATTGTTGTGAAGACATCTCAAAACTATTGTTAATGACTCCAGATGTCTGAAAAATTTTGTTGATATTGCTGATGCTTGTTTTGAACTAGGCTATTGGCCATCACATTTCAAAACATCAACTTATATTATCATACCTAAACCCAACAAAGAGTTATAAAACTCTCCTAAATCTTTCAGATCCATTGTCCTCCTCAACATGATCAGCAAATTCATTGAGAAATTTATTGGTGAAAGACTTCTATTTCATTCACCTAAGTCAACTGGGTAGACTTACACAATGTTTGATAATTAATGCTGAAATTGCTCTTATGCACTTTATTCACTCAGAATGGGTCAAAAACATCAATACAAGCACTCTTGCTTTGATATTGCCCAATTTTTCCTATTCCTTAACCACCAACTACTTCCTTGTATTTTTAACAAGACAGGCTTTAATCCAAAGGTTTCAAGATTCTTCCAAAATTATCTAGTAAGACAAAAAACTCAATATGTTTTGATTTTCTTTTCTTCTTCTTTCTTTAACATAGATATTGGAGTTGGTCAAGGTTTGGCCCTTTCCCCCATCTTATCTACTCTTTATATTTCTCTAGTTTTTCATATCTTGGAAAATTGCTTAAATTCCCTAACAATTCCTATTTCCTATCTTTCTTTTGTGAACAATGGTTTACTTGTTGCCCAGAACAAATTTCTAACAGTCTCAAATTTTTTTCTTTTCTGTAGCTATCAAATTATTTCCTTTCTCTTAGATAAATTTGGTCTCAAGTTGGAGCACAGAAAAACTGAGGTTTTTCATTTCTTAAGATCTACTGGCCTTTTCAATCACCCATTCTTTGACCTCTTCCTATTAGGTGGTCCTATTTTATAGCTGAAGAATTCATGAAGATATTTAACCTTCATTTTCAACAGAAAGTTAATATTTTGTAAACATATTGACTTCTATGCTAACAAAGCTATCTCCATGGTCAAATGCATGAAATTACTTGGCAACTCCACTTGTAGTCTCATTCCTCAACAAAAGTGTCTACTATATAGAAGTTGCATTCTCCCTATTATACTATACAGCTTTCAATTATGGTTCTATAACAAAGCACTACTTCTCTGGTATTGAGGCTATCACAGGTCTTATTCCAATTAAACTTTATCTTCAAAAGCTTAGTGGCAGATTACAACTCAGAGCTTACTCTCTTCCTAGCAATCACATTTCAAGATCCTTTCTAGAAACCAATTTGCCATCTAACACCATCTCTCATTGATTATTGCTGAATAACCTCACTTCTAAACAGCAGTTAAAAATCAGAGGCCCTGTTATCAACATAGACAGCATGTTTAATTTCTTTTACACTTCAAGTAAACAAAGTAACAAAAATCTCAAAGTGCATATTTACTTCAACAATATTGCTCTTACTTCCTCTTTGGATTTCTTAATCACTCTTGTGGTATCTGATACCAGCATCAAGAATCAAGTTGCTACTTTCATCTCACATATGTTATAATGTGCTTAAACACTAATATTTTTTTTCTTTTATCTATTTTTCTAGATTTTATATTTCTTTTCTTTTGATTTTCTTTTTCTTTTTTATTTGATGATGAAGAGGCACATTACTGAGGTCACATGACATGTCACATGATGTGAGGTCATAGGCCTAGAAAGGACTAGAGTAGTCTAGAGGAATAATGTAAAAGAGCATATTGACTGCATGGTTACCTCATGGTATACACATAGTACACTCATGGATGATGCATGGACATTAGGGCAGGAGTAATTATTTGTAGCATGGACCATATGTGACTTATATAAATAGGGTAGCAATTCAGTAGAAACTCCTTGTCAAGTTCTCTTATAATCCCCACTTAATATTCTACTGAGAGATTTACTGCCTTGTGTGATTATTGGTTGTTGTGACTAGTGGTTGCCATAACAACATATCCATGTTCATAATAAACAAGTCATTAAAACTATTCATCACATGGTTAATGTTATAACTACTGAAGCTAAATTGTTTACTATAAGATGTGGCATAAATCAAGTTACTAATCTTTAAGACATCAGAAAAACTGTAGTTATCATAGACTCTATTCATTCTGCTAGGAAATTTTTCAATTATATGTTACAATATGTTGCATCCTTTTTAAGTTCATATGGCCTTAATTTCCTATGAATATAGGAAATTCTTCAATACTAACAACAGTAATAACATCAAATTCTGGAAATGCCCTAGTCAAAGCAATTGGTTCCTTCACAAAGCTATTGATAGAGAAACTAAGAAGTTCCAATCTACTCTAACTTTTCTGTAAAAGTTGTCTTGGGACTTTAGCAAGAAAAGAGAATATAACAATCTTATCAATAGATGAAATATAACCTTCTAAGTATCAGATGACAAAGGCTGTAATTTCCTGGAATTGTTGGACAATGAAAACAATCTGCTTGAACCAACCTACTCTAAAAGTAGAACATAGCTTAAATACATTGGTTACTCAAATTTGTTATATACTAGAGTTACAAGGGCAATTGTTAACCATGCACCAATTAGCAATTATCAACTTAGATTCTTTCTCCATGAAAATTCCAAGTGTCCATGTGATACTTATCCCATAGAGACTAGATATTATATTCTATATGAGTACAAAAGATACAATAACTACTAGAATCTGAAAAGAAATACAATAGGTTATTTTACACTTTTCTTGATGTATAATAGTAATGCTTTTTTGTTTGGGGAAATTATTACATAATTTCTTTTTTTAGCTCTCTTCTCTTTCTCTTTATCTTGTATATGTATTAATGTATATAGTTATGAAGTAGCTACCACAGTTTGCCCTTATGCCTCATGTAATAAATTGTTAAAATTGAAAAAATACTATATAGATAAAAATAAAACAACTTTGGCTTTAATAAGTATAAGTATAACACAATTCCAAGTTTATTACCAAATTAAAAAACTATACATGTATATGAGGACTGGCTCTTCCAAGCTCTTTCTCTTTTATGTTTTTTAGCTGATCCATAATCCATGACTCTTTCCCACATCTATACTCATCCACTTATCTGATTTTCTATACTCTAGATCTTTTTAGGCTATACACCAATACTCTTAACCATCCAGATATATTATTAAAATATAAAGAATAATAGTATACAGGAAGTGTTAGAGAACAAAGATAAAGGAGATAATGACAAAGAAGTAGTTATTCCATGAAGCAGAGATAACAAATAAAAGTAACTCAATGTATGCACAAATATAAAGATATGGAATGGAAGAGAGCTATGGCTCAAGATACTGGTTCATTTAGAACATACTCATACAGATATAGATAAACAACTAGTAAAGAAAGAAAGAATTAAAATGACACCACTACCAAGACCATTCAATAATTTTAATACAACTAAAACTAGGAGTAGAAATCACAGAGTAACTTAGTTTGTACCATTGGAACTGGAAACCAATAGATACACAGAAAACATTGATGTGGTAGTAATAGACTTAAATTATATGGACATATTCTTAGGATATAATTGGTTGGTCAAGCATAATCCATTAGAAGCTAATTGGAACAAAGAGAAAATTTACAAGATGCCCAAAGAAATACAAGATACAACACTAAAATATTTTTTTCAAATCTGAAGCTAGAATTATACCAATGAAAGAAACAAATAAAGAACACTAGGAGATAGAAAAGGAAATAGACCCAATGAATTCAGAAGATCTACTAAAGTAAATTTGATCTTTTACTCATCTATTTAATAAGAAGAAATTTGAGAAACTACCAGAATGACAAAAATAAGATCACAAAATCAACTCATTGGAAGATGCAACTAAAGATCTAAATACCAAGGCCTATGCAATAATGGTCAAATAAGAAGAAGCTCTAAACCAATGATTGGATGAACAACTAAAGACAGAATTAATTGTGGAATCAAGGATATGTAGCACCATGTTTTATTCCAAAACAAGATATATCTCTACAATTGGTACAAGATTACAGGAAGTTGAACCAGCATACAATAAAAACAACAAGACTCCATTACCATTAATTGGAGAAGTAATTGACAAGCTCAAGAATACAAGGTGCTTCAACAAATTGAATCTTATATGGTAATACAACAATGTATGATCAAGGAAGGCAATGAATAGAAAGTAGCATTCTTGATGAAAAAAGGACTATTTGAACTGAAAATTATATATTTTAAGTTATACAATTCACTAGAAACATTCTAAAGAATGATAAACAGTATATTTCAGGAACTATTACAGAAAGGAATATTTGAAAATAACTTTGTAATACTAGTCAAAACCAAGAAAGAATTAAAAGAAAGGACAATACAATTCTTAAAGGTAGCAGAGAGATATAATTATAATCTTTGTTTTAAATAGTCAAAATGTGACTTTGATGCTGAAGAAATATCTATTCTAGGAGTAGTAGTTGGTTAAGAAGAAGTACAAATGGAAGATGAAAAATTCAAGATAGTTAAAGAATAAAAAACATCTAGCAAGATAAAAGGAGTAGAAAGCTTCTTAGGGTTTGCAAATTGCTTTATCAAAAACTTCAGCCATATAGCAAAACCTCTCAATGAACTCATGAATAGAAATAGGAAGAATAACACCAAAAGAAATTTGAGAAATTAAAAGACAAAATCACTAGCCAACTAGTATTTGCTCTACCTAAAAGAGAATAAAAATTCCAAGTAGAAACTAATGTATTAGAACATGCCATAGAAGAAGTTTTATTCTAGGAAAAATGGAAACTGACTGTATTCTTGTCAAGAACAATGCAAGCAACAAACTACAAGATATACAACAAGAAACTATTGGTCATAGTGAAAGCTCTAATAAAATAAAGACAATACTTATTGGATACTACAGGAAAGTTTGAAGTCTGGACTGATCATAAAAATCTCATGTATTTCAGAGAGCCACATAAGCTCAATGGATGACAAGTAAGATAACAATCTAAGTTATAAGATTATAATTTTATACTGTGACATATTCCAGGAAAAACAAATACTGGAGTAAATATACTGTCTAGAAAAGATTAAGTGGATACTAAGAAAGATAATAAAGATATCAAGATGCTTAAAGATAAACTATAGACCAGAAAACTAGTCATAAAAGCAGAAATAGCAATGTTCAGAGAAAACCAAATAGTAGAAAAAACTACATTATTAGAAGAAATCTAGAAGAATAACACTAAGAAACCAAAAAGTCAAAAGGAACTGGAGTAAATTGACAGTTAGGCATGGAAAGATGATAGAGTAGTATATATGGACAGAAAAATCTATATTCTCAGTGAAAATTTGAGAACAAACACTATAGAAAAATTACAATCTAGTAAATATAGAATATCTAAGGATGCTTAATTAAATCAAGAGAAACTATTGATAATTAGGAATATAAAACAATATCAAGAAATATATTCAAGGATGTTAGAAATATTAATAGAACAAAGTTTAGTATATAAAGACAAAAGAACTTTACTCATTGGAAATATCTAAAAAACTATAGTAAGAATCAGTATTAATATCATAGGACAATTTCTAAGATAAAAAGAATGCAATAGTAGATCAATTCATGAAGATAATTAGACTCAAGACAACTACAATAGCAGTATTATTGGATGAAATATATCATGACAATATATAAAAAATGTATAGATATCATATACTGTCTGATTACATCTAATATCTATACCATTTTGCTCTCTTCTGGTATAAATTACAATTCATTCCAATCATTTATTAATTCAAGAACTAAAATCTCTCTATTTCCTATCAATCTATGGAGTTTTAAACAACAATCTCTATGGTACTTGATAACCTAGAGTATGTATAGTAGTATTATTATTAAAAAAGACTTTCTGTATTTAAGAAAAATAGCCACTATTGTTAGAGTTGTGAGCAGTAGACTTTGTTTTGACTTTATTTTTATTTTTCCATTTATTTGATTTTAGTTTTCATTTTTACTTTTCTTGATTTTAGATATAGAAAAGAGGTTATTTTATCCTAAACTACAGTTCTTTGCAAGATATTCTACTTTATTGCATTTATAACATTTTCTAGTTTCTTTCTCTTTCTTCAGCTTTTTACAATCCTTTGCTATATGTTCATATAGTTGAAGTATCTAGGCTTCCTATCTTTATTGTAGTTGTCTTTGGCCTTCCCAATATTCATAGGTAATTCTAATCTTCTTCCTCCATAAGTGATTACTGATCCAGTTCTGTAATCTTGTCTTTTTTCTGTAAATTCATATTCTTATATGACCAGTGCAATTACTGTCTTTCACTCCTTGAGTGATATTGGTGCTACTATGAGTGGATACTCTAATATAGTTTTGATAATATCACTTCTGATATTTCTTCTTCAACAAGAATATTGCATGGATATTACCAGTTTTAACCTTTATAGCTAATACTTAAAATTTGATCATAAAGTTAGCTATATGCTTCTTTCCTTATCTGAATGTTTTAATCTTCTATCTAGCATCTACTTCTTTGCTCTTGCCACTACTTAATCTTTTCTACAAAGTCATCCCAATACTAGGTATTTTTCTAGTCTTCTATTTAGTTAATCTTCTTCCAAGCATAAATACCAACTATGGTTCTTCTAATTTAGGCTAGTATTGTAGTAATCTTGCTGTCTGTTGTTACAATTCTGTTGCTTTTGAGGAACAATTGCATGTCTCTCCACCAATTTTGTAATTTCATTCAGTCTCTATCAAACTATTTTGTGTTAGAGTTGTTACAACTTGAGCCCTTAATGCTGGACAGAAAAAGAACCTTGTATGGGGTTTACACAAGAGAACTTGATAGAGAACTCTGTACAGGATTGTCTACCTTATATACTAATACCTAATAGTCTGTATAAGGCTATTTCTAGCCTACCCTAAATAACCATGTATAGGCCTAAAGATCAACATGTGTTTCACATGTTATATGA
>Ga0157359_1000100_pt1 | contig 25099 bp, 34 predicted proteins | sample AttcapACBM3_FD_111482 | JGI IMG/M metagenome (GOLD analysis project Ga0157359, IMG submission 111482) | Fungus gardens microbial communities from leaf cutter ant in Botucatu, State of São Paulo, Brazil - Atta capiguara ACBM3 | ecosystem: Host-associated > Fungi > Mycelium > Unclassified ...
ATTTTCTCATTTCTTTTATTTTTCTTTTGGACAATGAAGAGGCACGTGACACCACAGTCACATGACATGTCACATGATGTGATGTCATAGGCCTAGAATATGGTGGAAAGATTTAGAAGATGACGTCAGGGCATATGTATACAATATGGTGGCCTTGAGTAGGAAATGAGATAAACATGAGGTTGTAGTATGGATAATAGGGCAGGCTTAATTATTGGTAGCACGGACCAAGCATGTTTTGTATATAAGGGACTCTAATTTAGCAGAGACTCCTTGTCGAGTTCTCTTATGCTTTTCCCCACTTAATTGTTTAACTGAGAGCTTTACTGCTTGTGTTATCATTGGATCTTGTGTCTAGTGGTCACCACAACACACTATTATATCTGGGTATAGAATAATAATGCTGCTAAAGGATTAATCAAGGATACTATCGACTCTTCCTAATAAAAATATATATTTGAAGCTGAAATCTCTAAAGATATATGGGATTATCTCTACTAGTTATATTTTGTCACTTGACAAGATGTGAATATACACCATTACATCTAAGAGATTTGGCACAAGCATTGGGACAAGCATGTCTTAATGAGCAACCATATTAGATCTATGATGACCCTTCAGAAATGCATTCTTGATTGCAATATACCCTTTAACAATATCTACTTCATTAATGCTATTTCACTTCCATTCACTATGGAATGAAAGAAAGTCAAGTGGTCTTTGTTTAGTCAAGGATCAAAACTTACCTTGAATGTTGCAGTCATGAAGTTGAATGCTATGTTTGATAGGTTGATAAATGATAATGAGTTAGAGAAGAAGGCAACAATAAAACAGCTGGCATTATTGTCTAAGTCAGATCAGAATGGTGGTTAGGCCAGTAGAGATGGTGGTGAGAAGAAGAAAAAGTCTAAGTGCAAACTGAGATCAAAGCCAAAGAATGTTTGTTATGATTGTGGTAGAAAGGAACACTAGGATAGAATGTCAAAGTGCCTAAAGCACAAGAACAAGAGAAAGCAGGATAGAATGTCTGAGAGTACAAACTTTACTATTGATGATCCATATTTGGTGGAAAAGAAGAATCTAGGTAAAAGAGAGGTCAGAAAGATGTTGATAGTGAGGGAGAATACTAGTAGAAAGGAATTGTTGTTAGATTGCAGTGTCATAACCCACATGTTTGATGAATGACACTACTTTACCTCCTATATCTCTGCCCAAACTGCTGGTCAATATATTACTATTGGTGGTCATAACTATGTTCATATTGCAGGCCATGGATCTGTAAAATTCTGGGCAAAATTATCAGCTAGAATACTCACTATTGTCCTTCACAATGTTATTCATGTCCCTTGTCTCAGAGTAAACCTTGTCAGCATTAGAGCATTGCATAGAGAAAGTGTAAGTGTCCAAAGTACTGGATTGGGGTTAGTTATAGAGATTGGAGGTGATAAATTGTTCTATACAATGCTTACCAGACAGGGTGGTACTTTGTATCAGATCTAGACTAAAAGTGTCATTAGTTATAAAGCTTTTGTTGCTGTAGGTAATACAATGTGCTTGTGGTATAAGTAGATAGGCTACTTAGGCTCAAATATTATTGAGACAATGTACTAGCAAAAGATGGTGGAGAGACTTACCATTGAGTCTCCACTAGCCTTTAACCATCTGTGTAGTAGTTATGCTCATGGAAAATCCTATCATCTGCTATTGCCCAAGCAAAGCTCAACAAAGTATGATTATCTGGAGCTTGTAGTGATGGATCTGACTAGTCCTATGTTAGTTGCAATGTGGGATGGCCATACTTATGCACTGATGGTTGTCAAAGTCAGCTGTTATTACTCTGTAGACAGACTATTGAAATCAAAGAAGAAAGCTAGATTAACAGCAAGGGATATTATTACAATGCTAAAGAGATAGTCAGAAGTGAAGGTTTGGCAATTTAACAGTGATAATATGTCTGAGTTTGTGAACTCAACAATAGACCTATTTTGTAGGTGGAATAGAATCTTCTATGAGACAACAAACCTCTACTTATCAGAGCAAAATGGGATTGCTAAACATGTGATTGCTGTCTTCTTTGAGATGACTTGGTATATGTTACATGTAGCTGAAGTTAAACTATGCTACTGGGATAAGGCTTTCATGTATGCAGTTCATATCCAGAGAATGTTGCTTACTTCTAGACTTGAGGGGATGACTCCCTCTAAAACATAGGCTAGTCAGAAGTCTGATATCTCATATTTGAAGATTTTTGGCTCTCTTGGGTAGGTGTGGATACTTAAAGAGGTAAGAAAAGGAAAGTTGGAGTCTCAAACAGTAAAGGTTCAGATGCTAGGTTGGTAGTCTAATGAGACCAAGGACTATTGCTTGGAAGATTTAGAAAATAGCAAGTTAATAACTTCATGAGATGTTTGATTCTTCAAGAATAACTTACCTAGTGACTTGACTATAGTCAACATTGATGTTGAATGCCTTGAAAAGAAGAAAGTTGGCAATCAAGTTGACAAGACTATAAAGATAGACCAGTATATGAACTTGCATCATCAATATATAGACACAAATCTTGAGTCAACTACAAATGTAACTTTAATCTCTAATGCTGGTAACAATAAGACTTCAAATTATCACATACCACCAGAATCTTCCTCTTATATTCCCCCTACCTTCAATATGCTGACTTCACATGCTGAATCTCCTACTCCACCAACTGTCGAGTCAAGGCTATCAAAATAAGCTGCTCTACTAAGAAGAGATCTATCTAACTAAATGCAAAAATCTATAGAATACTATAGGTTGACTACTATTAAGCCTGATATTGTTACCATTGATGATGGGCATGCATTCATTACCTATATTACAGCATTTGCTGAGCCAAAGACATAGACTGAGACTCTCTGGTTATCTTGCTCAAAACAGTGGGAGAAAGCAATCAATACAGAGTATAACAACCCAGTACACAACAGTATCATTGAGTAGGTTGACAAACCCTCTGAAAATAAGTGTGTAATTACTAGAAAGGTTGTCTACAAGGAGAATGAAAATGAGAATAGAGATTTCTTAAAGTGCCATACCCATATTGTTACAAGAGGTTTCTTGTAGATTCCTGGTAAGAACTTTACAGAAGCTTTTGCATAAGTTGTAAAATTTGCCATCCTTCATATCTACTTAGCTTTAGTTGTCTATCTTGACTGGAATTTAAAGCAGATTGACATATTTGCTGTATTTTTAAATGGAAAACTTAAGGAGGAGATATATATGAGAGTACCAAAGAAATTTCAGAGATTCAGAAATAGAAAACTTTACTGGCCATTACTTAAGGCACTCTATAGGTTCAAGCAGGCAGAGAGATAGTAGAAAATTAAGTTAAATAAAGTTCCCATAGAACTCAGATTCATAAAATCAGCTGCCAACAATTGCTTGTATTTTCTATAGGAGGATGTAGAGATTGCACTGATGATCTTGGTATATATCAATAACATGGCAGTTGCTTGTCTTTGAAACTCAAAGAAAATCTAATAGTTTATTATAAAGCTAAGTAATCATTTTGAGATTACTGAACTAGATGAACTTAGACACATTATTGGCCTAGTCATCACTCAAAATCAGTCTGAAAAGAGCATTCACATTTCACAAATGGCTTATATACACAAGATACTCACTCACTTTGGTATAGAAGATATAACATCTGTAACAATACCCCTCATTATAAAGCACAAGCTCTTTGCTGCTCAGTTCCTAGTTACACATGATGAGAAGTCAAAGTACCAGAATTATACTGGTGACTTGCACTATCTCTCAATTGTTGGATCTCTGTTATTTGCTACTCAGTTCTAATTAGATATCCAACATACTGTCAGTATGATCTTTCAGTTTAGCAGTAATCCTGGCATTTTTTATTTGGAGGCTGTCAAGCACATTCTTCATTACTTGAAAGGAATAATGAACTACAGTTTTATGCTTGGCCATTATGGAACAGAAGAAATTTGATTTAGTTGGTTAGACAGACTCAAACTGGGCACAGAACCTAGATGATCATTGTTCAGTGGAAGAGTTTGTTTTTGAAGTTGCTGAAGAAATAGTAACTTGGTTATTAAAAAAGCAACCAACTATGGCTGCTTCTTCAGTAGAGGCTAAGTATATAGCATAAGCAAATACTACAAAAGAGGCTATTTGTTGTAGCAACCACTCACCGGAACGGCACTTGTAGTTTGCTTACTTCAGCAAAACTCTCAACTAGCTATCTAGTAGTGGGGATTATAAGAGAACTCGACAAGGAGCCCTCGCTATATTGCTACCCTATTTATATAAGTTACAAGTGGTCCATGCTACAACAATGTGTCTATCTCATGTCTACTCCGCAGTGACTGTGCAAGACTGTGCATCCTGCCCTAACGTCCATGTGTCCTACATATGGTAGCAATATGGTGTATATGCTCCCTAACATCATCGTCTAGGCTCTTCTAGTCTTGTAGACCCTTCTAGACCTATAAACCCTTCTAGACTGCTCTAGGCCTATGACATCATCTCACATGACTTCTAGGTCACATGCACTTTTCCCGTTGTAGACTAATAATAATACTACTGTTCTATTTCTGTCCTAACCCTAACCCTACCTGAAGTCCATCCATACTCTTGTCTTATAACACTATTTAGCTCAGAATGTTGTTGAAGGAAATAAGTTTTCTACAAGTGACTGCTATTATCCTCTTTGCTAATAACCAGGGCTGTATTGCACTTGTTCATAACCCTATTAATTACTCCCATCATTATAACTTAAAACACAAGTATTATGGTCAAAAGTAAAACCTTAAATTAGATTAATCACAAGAGAACTTGACAAAGAACTCTATATAGGATTGTCTACCTTATATACTATATACAAATAGTCTGTACTCCACTACTTTAGCCTACCCTAAATGACCATGTATTAAGCACATTATATGACATCATTATTCTAGAATATTCTACTATGTTCCTTTGCAATCACATGACATTTAAGACTATAATGTCATATTAAACCCTAACCCTAAATAAAAGAAGAACAAAATGAAAAAGGAAATAAAATAGAATCTATTGTTCACAACTCTGATACTATTTCTTCTTCAAGATTCCTACTCTAGAGAAACTTACTCTTCTACCCCATGTTATCTTATCCTTTTCCTTTCAGTTTTCCCAATTTCTTTTCAACTTTCTTAGATACTCATTCTCAAATTTTCCATCATCCCAACCATACAATATCTTGGCTGTATACTTTTCTAGCAACTCTCTCTTTCTAAAGTCCTTCTCTTCTGCCATATCTAACTTCTCTTGTTATCTTACTTCTGCATTTACCCTTCTCTCAAACTCTGCCACCACTTTTTTTGTGTTTTCCAAATCCTCTTCTCTTTCCCAACTATCATATTCTGCTGTAACCCCTTCCATCATACTAAATATTTTACAACTCCCCTCACTTTTCTTTTGTTTAATATTTTTTCTACTTCTCACTCTTCAACTTCCTCTATTTCTACTGGTTTTACCTCTTCTGCTTTCTATTCCCTTACTTGTTCCTTGTATTGCACTACTTGACTGACATTTACAACTGGATGAATTCTTATCAAAGTTAGCAGTCATAATTTGACTACATTAGTAAATACTACTTTATTGATAATATATGAACCAACATATCAGTCCACTAACTTTGCTAGTCACTCCTTGAATACCAAATCTTTCATATTTAACATTACTTGGTCTTCTATCTTCCATACTTCTACCTCTTTTCTTCTTCTATCTGCCTATTATTTCATCTCCTCTTGTACTCTCTTCAACACTGCTCCTACTTCCTCTTGTACATTTTTCATTATTTCTACAAACTCTGTTGCTTTCTTCATTTTTCCCTTCCTTCTGATATCTACTCCTATTCTTAATTCTCTCCCATAGTTTACTATAAACAGAAACACTTTAGTTGTTGAATGTACCTTGTTGTTAATTGCAAACTCTGCTGATACTGACCATTCTGGCCAATCCTTTTGCCTATGATCTACAAAGAATCTCAGATACTGTTCTAATTCCTAGTTTATTCTCTCTGTCTAACCATCTGTTTAAGGGTGAAATGATGTTAATAACTTTGTCTCAATTTCCAACATGCTATTCAATTCCTTTGTCATTTCTGCTGCAAACTATGGTCCCTTATCTAACATTATACTTTCTGATAACTCATACAATTTCCATATATTATCTCTAAATAGCTGTACTAACTCTTCCACTAATATCCCTTCTGTTGTTACCACAAAATATGTCATTTTGGACAACCTATCGCAGACCACTAGAATCACATCTTTCCCAGCTACTAATGGTAATTTTATAATAAAGTCCACTATTAGATATATCTACAGTTTTTCTGGGATTTTGCTCAACTTCAACTTTTCTACTAGCATCTCCATCCTATTCTTCATTCTCTGACACATATCACATCCTTCTACATATTTTCCCACATCTTTTGTTACTCCTAGCCACCAATAAATCTTTGTCACTAGTTCAGTCATCTTCTACTTTCCTTCATAATCTACTACTAGTATATCATAATGTAACCAGATTATTTATACCCTCAATTCTTCATCCTTCAGCACATATACCTTTCCTTCCTTCAATACCAAGCCTCCTTCTATCTGCCACTCTTCTCCTCTCAATACTTTTACTCCCATCTTCTTTATCTCCTCTACTACTCTAACCACTTCTTTATCCTTATTCCTAGCTATTTTTATTTTTTCTAATATACCTACTTCTGGCTCTTCTATTGCTACTTTAGATAAACTACAAAGCTAATGGTCTTTAATAAATACTTGGTTCTCATTGTCTTTTTTTACTTCTACTTTCCAGTCTGATCATCTACTAAGTCCATCTACCTTCCCCATTTTTGTTCCTGAAACATGTTTTAAGATGAAGCTGAATCTTGACAAATATAATACTTATCTTGCTTGTCTTCTATTCAACTTCTATACCTTCATGAAATATTCTAAGTTTTTGTGATCTGTTCAGACCTCAAACTTAAACTTGGCACTCTCTAATAAATGTCTCCAATTTTCCAGCCCTCTTATTACTGCCAACATCTCTTTGTTATGTATCTTATAATTTCTTTCTGTCTTGTTCAAGAATTTTGAGAGGAGTGCCACTGGTCTCCACCACTCATCCCCACACTCTATAGATAAGACTCCTCCCATAGCATAATCTGATGCATCAACTTCTATCCTCATTTTTTGTCTAAATCCAGTACTGCCAACACTGGTTCTTTCATAAATTTTTCAACTTCTTAAATACTTCTTTCTGCCTCTCTGTTCATTCCCACTTTTTATCCTTTTTTACCATATCATGTAATAGTCTGGCTATTGTTGCAAAGTCTTTAATAAATCAGCAGTAGTAGTTTGCCAACCCTAAAAACCTCTGTATGTCTTTAACTCCTTGTGGAGTTGGCCAGTCCAACATACCTTACACCTCCTTCTCTTCCATCTTTATTCCCTCTGATTCTATTATCACTTCTAAAAACCCTACTTCCTTAACCTTCCACTTGCATTTTTCTGGTTTCATATACAAGTTGTTCTCTACCAACTGCTTTACTACTTCCCCTACTATCTCATTATGTCCCTTCTCCATCTCTGTTCCTATTATTACATTGTCTATAAAGCTTGCTACCTTTCCAGTGTTGATAAGATCTTATAAGAGCTCATTCATCATAGTCTGAAATGTTGCTGATGAGTTGGTAAGTCCAAAGAACATTACCATTGGCTCAAATGATCCTTCTGGTGTGGTAAATACTGCTTTTTACTTGTCTCTCTTGTTTATTCATACATTATTATAGCCTTATCTCAAGTCTATCTTCATAAATACTTTCTTAGTACCTATGTTTTCTATAATATCTAATATTAAAGGCAACAAGTAATTATTTTTTACTATCTATTCATTAAAATATCTATAATCCTATACCATACATTTCTTTCCATTCTTCTTTCCTACAAAGAACACCAGTACTGTTTGAGGTGACTTTGAAGGTCTGACATACTCTTTCCTCAATTGTTCTGAGATGAACTCATGCATCTCTTCTCTTTCCTCTCTTGACAGTAGATATATCTTCCTCTTTCTCAGTACAAATCCTTTCTTCATGTCAATAGCATAGTTCCATAGTTTCCTTGTGGACATCCATTTACTGGCCTTTTTTTCAAAGACTTGGATCCACTTGTGGAAGTGCTCTAGTACCAGCCTCCTTGTCTCTGCTTCTAACTTCGCTGCTTCCTCTTTATTCCAGATTTCCTACTTCTCTACCAGTCTTTTCACCTCTATCATCTTTTCTTTCCTAGGTTTTTCTTTTCCTCCTTCTCCTTTCTCTGTTCTCTTTTTTCTCATTTCTTTCTATTTTTCTCTCTTTCTTCTTCCTTCTTTTGCTTCTGTCAGTCTGACTTCCTCTGCTTCAATTTCTACTGCTTCCCATATTCTTCTAGACACCTCATCATTTTTACTTCTCCTGTCCTCCAATCAATTTCAGAATTGTAGCATGCAAGCCATGACATTCCTAAAATCACATTCCATTTCTGCTCTTTAATCACATCTATCTCCATCCTCTCTTTATGTCCTTGATAATAAATATTAATCTCCACTATATTTTCTATTGGTCCTTTCTTATTGAATGTTCCATCCATATTTTTTATATATATTGTATTTTCAATTTTTTTAAACTTGAACCCCTGCTTTTTGGCAAATTCTGAACTTATCACTAATTCTGTAGCTCTACTATCCAACAATGCTTCTACTATAACTCCCTTCTGTGTATTGATTCTTTCTAGCCCTATCTTTACTGTTACTTCTCTTAACATATCTCTATTGTTCAGATTACAACCAGATGTATTATCCACTACTCTACTAAGCATTGCAAATCTATTGTAGTTACTGAGATCTAATTGAGGACTATTAAATCTCCTTCCCCATTTAAAGTATTTTGTCTATTATTCTGGTTGTCCTCATACTCTACCCTCCTTCCTTGGTCCATAATTCATCTTCTACAATTTTGTGCTAGATAGCCAAATCTTCTACAACTATAACAATTCCTCCTCTTATTTACATCTATAGTATATGAGTCCCACTAAGATGCAAATACCACCTGCTAATTTAGGCATACCATTGCTACATTTGTTCTCTCAACCTTCTCTATTAGAGCAGGCCCTGCTGGCACCCATTTCTGTAGAGCTTCTTATTTCCTTGGCCAAACTTGGGGTTGTAACAACTATTGTCATTGTACCTCTTAATTGTTCAACCTTGGAGCCTGAGCCCCATTGTCCCATCTTTCTCTCAATCTTTTTTCCTCTTACCTACTCTCCTTCTAATTCCTGTCCAGTACTATTGCCCTATCATACCATTGTTCAATAGAACTGAGCTGTTTTTCAGACTCCATGAGTTTTTGACATATGACCTTGTTCATGCCCCTTTTAAAATTTTCTATTAAAAGCCTCCTCTCATACCCACTTCCTCTTGCTACTCTCATAAATTCCTGTACAAATTCCTCCATTGTCTTTCCTCCCTACTCTAATCTTTTCAGCTCTGCTACTTTTACTATTTTTTCATTGCCTCCTCCAAACTCTTTCCTTATATTTGCTAATAATTCCCATACTATCTCATATTCCAATAATCCTCCTTCCAAATCCTCCAACATATTCTCTTTCCACACATCTACTAATTCTCCTTGCATATATGACAAAATCTACTGGATCTGTTCTTCTACTGCTACTCCTCTCATCTTCATTCTTATATACAATTTGCATACTGTCATGAATCCTAAAACCTTCTCAGGACTTCCATTGAATATTTGTAGCTTAGCTACTTCTTCTACTCTGGGTGTTGCTCCTCCTCTCTGTACTACTAGTAGAGCCTGAACCTGAGCCTGCAGTGCTGTAAGCTGCTCTTGTTACTATTGAGCTAAAAGCTCATAGTTAATTTGGCCATGTTGGCTCATGATATATGGTAGTGGTGAGATTGGTGAAGGTAAGGATGGTATTGGGAAAGATAATATATATAGTAGCAAAAGAAAGGAGCTGGTACTGGCTTCACTCTCTAATTTATATTTGGAGCTTTCAAAGTAATTTCTATAGGTGTTAGTGAGCCCTTTTCTTGTTCTACCTTATACTATCTACTAACTACTTATACTACCAACTACTATCCTAAGGAAAATATACACAATTTTGGTCCAAGAAGACTGTTCTACTCTAAGAAAGATTTTATAAATACTTGCTGTCTTCTTGCATAGACAATTCACAAGTAGAACTGTAGCACAGAGCTAATAAATGAAAAAGATATATAATATGTCCACAAAAGATATCTGAAGTGTACCAGTAGGCTTTAATACAATCAAACAGCTAAGCTTCCCTTGCCTGACTAGTATATCCCTTATACCTAGAACTTGGCTATATCTTCTTGACTAAAAAATGGTGTTGCTCTCTGGTCAAGAATGGTAAAAGAGTAAGTATAGGGAAGACTCAGTATTGAGTGGTCCCAAGAGGTAGAATCAAGTTCTAATGTTATAACTCAAAATATAAGTGTTATAGTCCAAAGTAAAACCTTATATTGGGTTAATCACAAGAGAACTCAATAGAGAACTCTGCACAGGATTGTCTACCTTATATACTACATACAAATAGTCTGTGCTCTACTACTTTAGCTTACCCTAAATGACTATATGTTAAGCACATTGTATAATATTATTGTTTTAGAATATTCCATCATATTCCTTTGTAATCACATGACAGTTGTGACTGTGATGTCATGTTAAACCCTAACCCTAAATAAAAGAGGAAAAAAATGAAAAAAGGAAATAAAATAAAGTCTATTATTCACAACTCTGACACCTATGCCAAACATATTGATATTTGATACCACTTCATTCACAAACATGTTAAGAGGGGTGAAATTAATCTATGCTACATTTCTACAAAGGACATGCTAGCTAATATTTTCACAAAGCAACTTCTCTGCAAAGCTTTCAAGAAACTCATTTAGGTGTCATATCAATTAATGACTTGATGAGTGAGAGTGTCAAAGTGTGATACATCTGTGTCATCACTTTTGGGTCACTTGAATCTACTGATGCAAATTGGTATATGCAGCTGGATATGATCAATAGATCTACATGGTTGGAAAAGTTTTATTCAGTAAATTTTCCTCTCCTTGGTATATATAATACATAACTCTTGTATGCTGAAGTCCAACTTTTTGTGTTGGACTTCAGGTATGTCTTATGTTACTAATACAATGGACTATATTTAATACAGTAAACTTTTCATGTTAGACTTCAGCCTAACTGAGACAAGTTCATCATCATCATTTTGTCTATCACTCACACATCAACTATTGTAATATATCCTTGTTAATCATGAACTTATATCTGGAGCAAGAACTGTCCTTAATATTATGTGCTTTTGTGATATTATGTCCTGTACCATATTATATGCTGTAGTTATACATTCCTTCACTGTCAATAAATTAAAAAATCAAGGAAAATAGAGGAACAAAGAAAATTATGCATAGATGACATTTGAGCAACTCATTGCAAGTGCTGTGCATCATTACCTAGTCATGCTATACTGTTCACAGTTATGAGTATGAATAAGCAGAATGTTTATTCAACAGTCATAGTATAATGCCAAGACCTGTGGGATATGAATTAACAATAGGTAAAAGAGAATGTATGTAGGCTAGATCTATCTACGGCACCAAGCGAATTGGTATAATTGAAGCTGAATGAAGGCAAAAAGATAATTTTTTGTGGAAGTCAGAAAGGAGGGGAAATCAAAAGTAGAATATCATAAAATTATGTGAATACTGTGTAGCGGTGGTGTGTTGTCAGAGCACTGCACTATCAGTGGTTAAAGAGAACAATTGCTATGGAAATTTTTATACTAGATCTCGACAAAAGGGTATCGATACCCCTGAGGACACTATGTTGAAGTGATATCACTTGTCGATGGACGGCAAAGCTCATCTGCTCGTCATTTAAATTATACATACACGACATGTGTTAGCGGCTACCAGAAGGAACCCGAAAGTAGTAACGCGCAGTGTGGACAACTGGTGGCTTATGTAAACGGGGACCACTCTCGACTGTACCGGGCCTATGACGAGCACAGTCGTGCACAGTCGTAGTATATATACTACAACGATATGTATGTACATATTGACTCTATTCCCTTATCGGGCAGCCCTATAAAGATATATTAATGGAGAGTGGATGGATGACGCCGTACCGAATAGAAACTAGTGTCAATACAAGCTGTCGTAGTATATAGAGGTAGACTAGTGCTCATTAATGAGAGAGAACCTGGGTGTGCTCGTTATAGCCCCGTAGGGTTGAAAGTGGTCCCGCTTACATAAGCCACCAGTTGTCACAGTGACACACATTGCGCGCTGTTCACACTATCACATTAATTTCAAAGAGAAGCAAACAAATAAAATGCGGGAAATATCCCTTCAGAAATATTCTGGTTGAATATCCATTGGGACCTCAGACGATCTAGAAGAACTGAGAGAAGGAAGGAAAGAAATGATAAAAATAGAACAGCTGGCTGACCATTGACAACAGCAAAGGATGGCAATGGAGGGCGTTCATTGGTAGGTGCTCCGATCTGTTGCAACATCTTGACAACCGGATCCAAGTTAATTTCTCCTCACGACAACATGGTCTGCCAGTACTTCCAACATGTCTCGAGCCTCGCTATGAGGTAACTCTTGCAAGACGTTCTTCACTTCATCAGCGTAAGTTTGTGCAAGTTGTTGAGTCCGTGAGATTGCGGATTATCTGTAGACTAGCTCTCGAGTCTGAAAGAGCGGGAAAGTCAGACAAAAAGAAGCACGAAGAGGACATGGTCCAGGTGGAATCCTCTACCTTTTCTGGGTCCCCTGGAGACTCGAACTGGCGCCTTATCAGTTCACCCATCCCCGGAAACTCCTCCCAAGCATACAGAGCTGGTGCAGTCGTAAGACCAAGTTTGAGGTCTACATTGTCGGGTTTTCCGAGTGTAGTTGAGGTTGATTCATAATCTAGTGTATCATCTACAAGCTAAAGAAGTCACAAGGGTATTTCATGTCAAAAAGAATGCGACAACTCACCTGGAATGCAATACCAAGATTTCGACCATATGCATATGCAATTTCTCTCCAAATTTTGCCTTGGACGCAACCCCCAAGTATAACAGTAGAACGTGCGGCCCTAGCCATAAGTGACGCAGTTTTGAGATACGACTTCTGTAAATAGGTGTTCCACATGTCCTGGTGTTTTCGACTTCACCCTATATTATCCAACCTCATCGTGACATCATCTGCTGCTGCCTCAACGACATCCTTCATCTGTAATGTCTCCCCTCCAACAAAATCTTGCACCGTCCTAATGATTATTTGTGTCACTTCAGGGTTCCCCCCAACCGAACAAGAGCAGCATAAGCGCGTGTAACCATGAAATTCCCACCGAATACAGAGAATTTGTTCGTGAATTTGACCGGCGCTGAGGATACACCTCGTCGGGGTGTTGAAACATCTAAGACATCATCATGTAGTAATGATGCAGTGTGAACGATCTCTCCAATTAGTGCTAAGCGGAGTTGAGTAGGAAGGATATGTAGTGTGGGTGTGGTCGGTAGCAATGTTGGTGGTGGTTTCTCTTTGCGATGGTAGAGTTTTCTCTGTACCCGCGAACTGTCATATACCATGACAAAAGTGTCCTGAAATCTCTCCGTGTATTGAGGAAACCGTGGATCGTAGTCCGTGAGGACATCCGGTGGTGAGAAAGGCATATCAAGCTCATCCTGACAGCCTCCTCCGCCTGAGTGAGTTGATTCCCAAAGTTTGAACTGCCAGTCCTTTCCCAGACCATGTGTTGCTTGCGAAAAAAGAAGTACAAGGAGGGGTCGTATCTGTCTGGAATGTCATTGAAAATAATATTGTGTGACTTTGTCGAGGACGGGATGGCTCGAATATACGAGATCGAGAAGATTTTTACGCAGTACTTCTAGATGGGGAGGCAGAGTCGTAAAGGGATCCGGTCTGCAGGATTTTCCAGAACTCTTCGAATAGACCAGGCACCGATCATAGTCTTTGTCAGTACCTTGTTATAACAATGTTCAGCCGGGAGTTTGCTTGTCAGCAAATCAATGTTGATTGATCGAAGTCGAAGTCTAGATCTATTTACGGCAACTAAGCGAATTGGTGCCAAGTCCCGGTCCCAACCAGAGAGTCGAGCTGCACACAAGAGTCTAGAACTATGTATATTTGTACGGTAGCAGATTTGATCAGTGGCATGACATTTGTCACAAACGGCAACAGACGATAAATAAAAGCAGAGGAAGAAGAAATAATCATATTGAGCCTCGGAACAGATGCAAAGTGTTACGTCCTGCAGCTACTTCTCCCCATGAGGGATCTTCTCTATGAGCATCTTACCATGGCTTTTCTAGCAGTGCATCACTGTTCATTCCACATGAATCACTTATTATGCAGGACCTCAAAATCCTAGCCTTCGACTCATGATCGGACATGAATCATTCGAGATCTAGACCCCGATTCATACTTGTCGTCTTAAAGCCTGAGTACAACATACAACATGTAGTTTGGTGTTCTAAAATAAATAACAATTAGTCAACCATCATAATGAATTATGCTTTAATCAGTGGTAAATGAAGGCTATGTGACTCAGTTTAGTTGCATGAGAACTAGTTGCATGAGAACTAGTCACATCAGATCCAAAACCAAGGGGAAAATATACTTAGAACCAGATGCTCTCAATGACAAAATCCGAGCACAAGTGTTGAATAGGAGGTCCTAGCAACCTTAGGAACTCAGAAGTCACCCAGTGAGCTGTGGACAACTGTAAATGACTAGGAGTCAAAAATGTATCCACAGGGAGTTGTTTATGTAATCAGGTGTATCTGATACACTGACTAATTAAGGCACAGTCGTGAAATCAAGTTCATACCAATTATGACAGGACTCCAATTATGACAGGACTGTGAAGATCACCTCTAACACTTAAAGTTGTAGTAAATAAATCAGCTACATTTTGACATGCTGGAACATATACTGGAGTGATAAGTAAATCTTGTACTGCATCTCTAAGCCAGTAGTGTTGTAAGTCTAGATGCTTTATACATCCATGATATTCTGGATTCTTGGAGACTTCAATACTAGACTTCTTGTCAATGAAGAGCATTAATGTAAGAGAATCTATTCTTCTGCATTCTTTCACTCTTCCACTTTCCTATGCTCAGATTTGTTATCTACATTCACCTACCAATCCACATATTACTACTCACCTACTTTCTTGTACTCTAGACATTTACAAGTGATATACAAGCATGCCTAGTAACTTGGACACATCTATCCCTTCTACTTTTCTATACCTCTCTACTCATCCATAGTCATCCATAACTATACTTACTAAACATTCTGACTCTATTTCTCACACATCAGAATAGACTTATTAGTATTTATAACAGTTGTCATCTCCAGGAACCCTATTTTATTCTTCTAAAGGTAAGTTATATAGTTGGTATTAGTTGTACAATAGACTTAGAATTTCCTGGAGTTCCAAGGCTTTTTCATGCTTTGATATATAAGAGAGTATTTGAATTCCATTGAAATATTTCTTATCCATTTGATTTCTAAACTAGCCTCAACATCAGACACATATTCAGCTTTAGATAGCAGAAAAAAGAGCTAATATTTTTATAACCATCCTACTGCCCTATTACACACTATAGTTGTATAACCATCTGTAGAGTGACTACTTTCTATATAATTACCATAGAATACATCAGAATAAGTTTGGAATAATTTTGGATCATAACTTCTTTCATATATAAGCTTGTAACTGCTAGTTATCTTTGAATAGTGAAGTAGATACTTTGTAGCAGTCCAATAAGCTAGATATGGATTGTGATTGAATCCTACAAGATAGTATATAGCATAAGTAACATCTGGATATTGTTATGGTTACAGAATACTATAAAGAACTGATAATAGACAGATAAGATACTGATTTGATTTTAGACTGTTCAGATTGCATTGAAAAAAAGACTAGATAGATCAGTTCCTGAAGAGAGAGAAGTCTTGACAGGATTTCAATTATCTATTCCAAAATACTTCAGGAGTTCATCTACATAACAGTTTTGTGAAAGTAAAATTATGTGAGCTTCTAAGTCTTGTTTTATTCAAACTGAGAGGAGAAAGAATGTTGGTCCTAAATCACAAAGTTTAAAGTACTATTAGAGTTCTTGAATTGTAGAGATCATAACAGAATTATCTTTTAACATAAGAGTAATTTATCAATGAAAATTAATATAATGATCTTAACATCTCTCTTAAAGTAAATATAGATAGAGTTATTACTCTGAATACATTGAAAACCTAGAATATCAAGCATAAAATGTAGCTTTTTGTTTTATTTTCTAGCTGACTGTTTCAAACTATAGAGTGACTTATACAATCTACAGATCAAGGCAGATGAAATGTCAAGATACTACATTTTTTAAGTCCTCTTTGGCTACTATTACAATTATAAGATGTAAAAAGACAGAACAAAAAGTAGAAGCAAAAATAATGTTGTCTGGATTAAGTTTGAGCTTGAAGACCCAGTCTGAATTGACTACTTGAGCTTCTAGTGGTAATTCTACTAGTTCTCACATTCTATTAGCAATTAAAGTTAAAATTTTAAAATTACAAATTTCTCTCTACTTTTTGGTATCTGAAAAACTCATAGCTATCTTTTAATTTTGAGGGTTTGGACTAGAAATGCTGTTAGAAATCTCTATAAGCTCAAATCCAGTACTTATCTTACTTATTCTCTTATTCTCATAAAGAGTGTTAAGCAATAGATTTTTTAGAGGCCAGTAAGCTCTTACAAATTCTGTATTGTAAGATAAGTATCTTAGAAGGAAATGGGGCTGTATTGGGTTATAATATTTTATTCTGATTTTTCTTGATTTGATTTTAGTTTGACTTAATAAAGAAATATATGATCACTACTTCTTTTTCTCTTATCACCACCTTGTATGGTAGTGCCTATAAGAGGATTAGTATATACATCATCTCTGTTCACTTCAAACCTACATAATAACAAACAAGAGCATTTTGCTACTTGACCAATGGATATCAATATTGATACTCCTAAAGATCACTCCAATACAACTAGTTCTAACAATTTTAGAGACTTTTCACTACATTCTGATGCATCATCCATGAATTACACAGATAGAGTGCATATATTAGCAAACAACCTTTCTTAGGCTAAACAGGTTGAGACAGAGAAACTCCAAGAACCTTCTCTCTCTTATGCATTCTTGAAAGAAGAGATAGAAGACACTATGAATACAGCACCTGTAGTCAAGACCCTACATGTTCCTCATGTTATGAACTCTAATGACACATTATCTCCTCAAAACATACTACATGTTCCTTATATTATAAACTTCAATATCCTCAAGACATAAAAACTTCAGCTATCTCATAATTAGTAAACCAACCTATAGATCCATTGTTGTGGAACAGCAATTTTTGTCCCATTTCTCTTTTTAGAATAAATTAATACCTAGAAGATAATGCTAGAAACATCACATGCTCACTTTGAAGGATAGTGGCTTTTATTTGGCAATGCAAATTAAAAGACAAAATAGCTAAAGATATCCTGCAAATTGCTGAATTTGGGTTTGTGGCTTGGGAATTTCTATCTTCTATCTATGGATTTAGATAGGATACACTGATGGCTAATAAAAATAATAAGTATTTTAGACAATGTGTGACATCTCAATTCAGTATGAAATCTATGAAAAATATAACTCAGAACTCTTTGGATAAAGGTAAACAAGCTAATATTTCAAAAGTTTCTCCACTCATTTCTCCAAGGCTGAATAAAAGTATTTTTGCCAAGTCCAAATTCTTTAAAAATAATTCCACTTCTCATTTGGATCACAAACCTAGCAATTGGTCTTATGTACAGGCCTCAAAGGTCAACATTAGAAATACTTTCCCAAAACTATCTCTTTAGAAAACATTCATAAGGCCTTAAACAATACCAACAAAAGACTAAACCAAAGATCCATCAAAGAAGCAAGATATTATATCTATGAGCTTAAACAATGTGAAAAGAGTAATGGAAAAATCTAATATATATATTACTAACATTAATAGGTCATTAAAAGAAATCAAATCAGACATTTCTATTAACTACATTCAATCAGACAACAAGGAGATTGTTATCACTGCTAATAAGGTAGTAATCAAGTCTAATATGAAGGTAATAGAGAAATACATAAAAGAGTTGAAAAATACTGATTCAATAAACATTGTGAGTCTAAGATTACCACAGTTCAAATCCTACCTCAATATTTTATTTATTTTGTCAAAGATACTAACCTTCTCATCTCCCCAAACATTGTTAAAAGTATTATCAAAGATATTCACATTTTCAACAACACTGTTTTGACTTCACACCCTCAAGTTATCAAAGCTTCTTCAAAATCCAACATGGCAGTAATATGGATTGACATTTGAGATTCACAAAATGGAACAAACACAAAAAGCCTTATTAATATGTGTTTCAACATAGAATGTTATATTACCACAATTAGAGAAACAAAAATAAACCCTGGTATTCCCCAGTACAAGAATTGCTAGAAATAGAATCATACTATATTTGTGTGTCACATGCACAGAGTAAAATATCAAAAGTGCAACAGTTCTCACAAATTGATACACCATAGGAAAATAGTATGGTATTGCAAAGTAAATTTCAAAACAAATCCCCCAAAGCTTGAAACAAAGAAAGGGGAACCATGTACTCATATGTTCAAGTATATTAACTGCAAGGGCAATCACTAAGTAGACAGCAACAATTGTCTATTTTGAAAACACAGGTTTAACTGCAACTAGTATAATAAAAAATCACAAAAGCTCTAAGAGATCAGAGCCAACTGAATTTGCTCATTTGTAAGCAGTATATGACAATGATCTTAAAATCCATAAAAATACTTTCACAGAACATTTGCAAGAATAGACTTCTTACTAATACTTTTTTAGAAAACAACAAAAATTTCAACATTTTATTTATTTAAGAAACTCTATAGTCAATCATTTGGTATATCTCATTCTACATCTGAAAAAGGTAAAGAAATCATAGAAGCTCCAAATCACCTACCATAGACTATGTTTGCTAAAACATTGAATGCTGAGAATAAACACTCAAGAGTTCTCACTTATATTAACATCAGATTGACAAATCTATACTTTTCTCTAAGAAAAGACATCAATCTTGTTTTCTTTTTTAATAATGGCTCCATGTGTTTTCTCATTAATGTCTATTCAGATGATCATCAATCTGCCTTAAAGTATCTCAAAGATACTAAGGTAAATTCGAATAACATCCTAATTATAACAGGGGATTTTAATATCAGGGATAATGACTAAGATCTATCATACCTACATTATTCTATAAATGCAGATTCCTTGAAAGAAATAGCTAACAGTTTTAATCTAGAACTATCAATTCTCATCAACCAAGTATCCACTTGTTATGCTAATAATTCTCAAGATTTGAACTTGGTACTTGATCTTATGTTTCTCTATATAAATGTGAAATAATCCAACAATCATTTCATATTGCCTGACCTTCAAGATCCCTCTGATTATGCTCTTTTATCAGTCTATATTATTATTGAAGAAGAATTTATCTAGGAGAAAAAACTAGCTATTATCAAAAATAGTAAGAAAGAAAATGAATTTGTAAATGAATTGAAGAATAGGGTCAGTGGTATTGAAATGGCTAACATTCACAGTCATGAAATGCTGTAGGCAGCAACATATAAATTTGTTTCTATTACTAAGAAGCTCTAGTATAAACATTCCAAACATGTCAATATCACTAAACATTCTAAGATATGGTAGAATGAAGAATGCAGTAGGAATTTATCTGAGTATTGAATATCTAGAAGAACAGACTGGATCAAATATAGTAATATAGTCAAAACAGCTAAACATACCTTTTTTGACAACAAGATTCAAGAAATTGCATCAACTAACAAAAGACTATGGGACCTGATAAACTGGATCAAAAAACACAAGCTACCTACTATGAAAGCTATTAAATACAATAGTGCCCTTGCAATGAACTAAATAAATTATGGCAAGCCCTCCATCAGTCTTACAATGCAGCTCAAGATAGACTAATAAACTTCTAACTTTTGGACAAAGTTCCACCACATCAAAAACAGAATGACCTCTCTTTTTCAAAGTGAAGCTCATTGATACAATCAGAAAATGTAATAATTTGTCTACTTCAGATTCTGATTGTATTTCCTGAAGCTATCTAAAAGCACTGGTCAAAAATAATAAATGTATTACAAATATTGTTAACATAGCTAATTCTTATGTCAACCTTAGTTATTGGTCCTCCCACTTCAAGAAGTCAACATTGATTATTATTCCAAAGCTGAATAAGAATTCCTATGACACTTCTAAATCATTCTAACCTATTGCTCTTATCAACACAGTAGGCAAATTGATTGAAAAGATTATCAGCAATAGAATTCAAGTTCATTCCATCACTTTAAATTTCATCCACCCAAACCAAATAAGTGGTATCAAACAACAGTCAACTATAGATACTAGTATTTTCTTACTTTATATATATAGGTGGTCCAAAGGTCTTTATATAAGCACCCTAGCTTTCAACATCACTTAGTTTTTCTCTTTCCTAAATCATCAGCTTCTTCTGGTGATTTTGAATAAAGCTGGTTTCAATTCTTGGATTTCTTTCTTCTTTTCTAATTATTTAATTAATAGACAAACTCAATATGTGTGGAACTATTTTGTTTTCTTATTCTTTAAAGCTGATATAGGTATAGGACAAGGTTCTGCTCTTTCTTCTATTCTTTTTACCATTTACATTGCTTTTATTTTTCACATTTTCAAAAAAAGATCAAAAATACTCTTATCTTCTATTTCAGTCTTGTCTCTTTTATTTGTAAATGATAGTCTTCTTATTTCTCAAGAAAAGAGTTATGAAAAATCCAACACAAATATTTTTTGTAGTTATAGTATCATCTCTTCTTTTTGTAACCAGTTTGGACTAGCTATCAAGCATGACAAGTTAGAGATATTCCATTTCTTCAGATTCACAAAGAATACTCAACTGCCTCCTCTAGACCTTTGACCTTTAGAAGAATATTTACTTTATCCAAAAAATATGTAATGATATCTCAGATTCCACTTTGATAAGAGACTTTCTTTTTGCCAACACATTCACTATTATGCAAACAAAGCCCTTTTCATGATTAAAGACATGAAGATGTTGGGCAACTCAAACAGTAAATTATCTCTAACATACAAATGACTTCTCTACAGAATAACTATACTCTCCATAGTGTTATATGAATTTTAACTATGGTACTTCAAAGGAGTGCCACTTTACTAACTACTTAAGAAGCTGAAGAAAATGCAGAGGAGAGTGGCATTATAGGTTATAGGAGCTTTTTATATCTTACCAACCTAGAGAGTTGAGGTCATTACTAGACTTATTCCTATTCAATTCCACTTTGACAAGATCATAGGTTGACATTATTTACAAATAGCATCTTTTTCTAAACAATATGCTATTAACTCTATTCTAGATGAACATCATTCTAAGAAGGCTTTGCAATATTGTATAGCTATAATGTTTCTTACAAACAAACAATAACTAAAGTTTAAGAGTCCTATTATCAACAATCATCTAAATAATATCTTTCCTTTGTTTGATAGCCTTAATATAAAACTTACTTCAGGTTTCCATTTGGTAAACAATTTTTCTGACTGCTTTTCTTTTATTTCAGTCAGTCAAAAAGATTTTGAAGTACTAACTGCCCATTATAATAAACTGGATGATATCTATAAAGATTCTCTTATTAATCAAGACACTGTGCTCATCATAACAAACAGTATCAAGAACAACATTGCTACCTCAATTTCATATATTTTCAAAGGCTAAGAAATTATCACCAAATCTATTCATCATACAATGAATATGACTTCTACTAAAGCAAAAATATTTGCTATCAGATGTGGTATCAATCATATTATCCATCTACAAAATGTTACTCAAATTGTTGTCATTACTAATGCTATCCTAGCAGCCAAACAGATCTTCAATTCATCTGTTTATCCATACCAACTCCATTCTATTGCAATATTGAAGGATCTCAAAGAATTCTTTACTATAAATTCTGACAATTCCATTATGTTCTGAGATTGTTCTGAAAGTATCAAGTGGTCTCCCCATTTACTAGTTGACAAAGATTTAAAGTGGCTCAAGATTGATCCTGTATTCCCAAGTAAATTATCATAGAAGTTCAGCAGAAAGAAGATTGTAATTTTATTATTTGCAAATAGCAGATGTATTTCCAAGCTTCAGAATACAAAGAGAGAAACTTTCTTGACTTAAATAATAATAATAACTAACCTATCCAGGATACTTATACTAAAAACAGTGCTTGGCTGAAACACTTCAAATCTTTAAATTCAATGTGTGCTCATACTACTAGATTGGTCACAAACCATGCACCAATTGGCAAATATAGGCTTAGGTTCTTCCCCAAGGAATCTATTGCTTGTCTGTATAGAGAATATCCCATCAAAATGAGGAGGCATATTCTTCATGAGTATCTATGGTATAAAAAGTCTTGGAATCTGAAAAGAGAATCTCTGAAGGACATTCTTACTTTCTTAGAGTTCAATCCTGGAGCCTTTTGCTTCTAGGAGAACATTACTTAACTAGAGGTCTCCTCTTGTCATTATTTTTCTCCTTTTCTTTTCTTCTTTATTTAAGTAGTTATGTTTGTAATTACTACAGTCTACCACCACATCCAGTGTAATAAATTGTTGATTGAAAAAAAACAAAAAAGGACATGTGACCTATGGTAATTATATATTGTTCTCATGGTAAACACATGAACTTTAGGGTAGTGTAAGTAAACCTTCTGCTTTACCTAAATTCAAGTCTGTAGCATCTACCAAAGTCTGAGTCAGTCTTACTGTTCTCTCATTCCCCAAGACCTATACTGATGTTCCACTGCAACACCATCAGATTTTCTTGACCCCACAGTACTTCCACAGATACCTACTCACTCCCTCACAACCATTGACCTGCCTTCTCCAGCCATCAACCAATGAACTTCCACTGTCTGGCAATGTTTCACTGATGTTTCAAACTATACAGCTTCATCATTCTGTAGTTAGGTTACCAAATGTTCCACCTGATGTCCCACTTGATTGGTATAGACTCCTAGGTACTTAGAGTAGCTATTATCTCTAGGAAATTCTATCTTGTTCTCTTAAGATTTTCCTGGAAGTGAGGTCATGTATGTAGCACTGTTGGATGATAGCATTTAGGATTTCCCTGAAGTTGTAAACTCCACTGAAACATTATGGTCTTTGCCCAGTTGCCCTAACAGATAGGGTAAATTAAGAGTATAGACCATCATATAACAGTATACATAATCTATGAATAAAGCAAGAATTTCTTGTTGAATTCTTCTTGTAATCTCTATAAGAGTTCTATTGAGTAACTACTTAGTACATTCTTAAGTTGTCCTAACTTGTGGTTGCCACAAAATAGGTGTAGAAGCTCTAAAAGAAGGTGTTCTGAAAAGTTCAAGACTAATGGAATTTGCATAAGATTTATTTTCATTATCAGAGTTGTTGCTATCTTAAAGAGAAACACTAAGAGAAACCTGAAGTATTATTAGAGATGATTCTACCTCAACAGTTAGTTTAGGCTGTTCATCACCATCCGATGCATCTGAGAGAGATAACAATTTTGAGAGCAATGATATTAAGCTAGTAAGTCGAGACAGTATTAAGAGTGTCTTGAGCTTGATAAACATGTGAAGTATCTTTTATCAAAATCTATCATCACAGTTTCCAGACCAGAACTCTGAAATTGAAGCGAAAGGAAGATGGGAAAAACCATCATTACCAACCAGGATCGAATGCAGAGATTTTTTCCTTGATTTTCACGACACCACCGTTTTTACCAATGCTCAGGTTCTCCCCTGTCAGATACGACTCACACAACTCATTCCTTGTCCTCTCCTGTTAGATTAGGTGGGGATATGATCATGCCCCACCAATGTGTTACACTCTCCCAAACTCGAGATTGACTTCAGCGATCGACCCAGAGAAGGAGTGTATTCAACAATCATCAGCTGCCCTTCTGTTCTCCTTGGCGCCATTCTCCACCGGGAGGGATTGGTGCACACCAGAAAAGTCAAGATTGCGCCTGCGCCTTTGATCTTTCGTGAATCAGATTTGATGAGGGCTAGGCTAGAGAGTCGCAGCATGGACAGCACGAGCGGAATAATTAGAGATGAAGAGAAAATCCAAGCCAGGACATGGGTCAGGAGTGAGGCACAGGCCAATTAATAGTGCAGCCTTGAATATTCCAACTCTGGCACAAGATGTGATAAACAAAGAGTGTAAGGTGACTAGACATGCTTCACTCTTTATGTAGCTATTAGATGTTACCCAGAGTTAAGCGTTGAATAAACCGAGCAGAATGACTAGGACATGGATCATGGCTAATTCAGGTTGCATGGAAAACGCGAATGCCACCGTCGCTGGTTGCTTCGCAGTAGCGGGGTTACATTAGGAAAAACTAGGAAATTAAACAAGAGATATCGTCTCTCTCGATTTCACTCCATCAGTTTCGTCTCCGATTCTTCGATGACCTCTAGATTAGCATGGGAAATCAACCCCCTCTGATATCGGTGAGAAGAATACTCACCATGATCTATCATAGGAAATTCGCTCTACTCGCGTGATCTTTGTCTCCGTTTATTGAGGTGGGAAATATCAATATCTTCTTCCTGCGCATTCCTCGAAATGGATTTAGGCTTGTGTTCCTCATAATGAAACTTCTCTTCCTCGGTTAACGGCCTCCAGACCCACACGAGAACCTCGGCTGGATTTTCAGGAGAGGCACTGCTAGTCCCTGGCTCAGCTTTCTTCGAGACCTTGCCTTTCTTCACTTTGTGCACGGGCGCAGTGACTTCCTTGCGTAGGACAACTTTCTTGA
>Ga0157359_1000102_pt1 | contig 25001 bp, 15 predicted proteins | sample AttcapACBM3_FD_111482 | JGI IMG/M metagenome (GOLD analysis project Ga0157359, IMG submission 111482) | Fungus gardens microbial communities from leaf cutter ant in Botucatu, State of São Paulo, Brazil - Atta capiguara ACBM3 | ecosystem: Host-associated > Fungi > Mycelium > Unclassified ...
ATTTTCACAAACCAAGTTGCACTAGAAAGCCCCAGATAAGGGCTATTTGCATGTATATCTCAGGAACAACTAGATGGATTTCCACAATCAAACTTGTGTTGAAGAGTACTTATCAAACTGTTTCTAATGATATATTACATATTATATGAAGATTAGTATTCATAGAAATACAAGTATATCAATATAGTAACATAATACTATGACAGATGATAGTTCTACCAGATATGATTTTTGATCATGTAATGAAAACAGCTTATGTGCAGACTATCTTTGTATATATATTTCTATATTTAAAGATTAGACCTCAGACTTAATAACATCATTCATCAATTATTATTATTTATTCCTTATCATTATTAACATTATTATAATAAGTTGTAACTTATGTATACAATCATACATCTGAAAAGTATCTTAAATGACAAATATCTTAGGAGATTTTCTTGGATAATAAACCCCAATCATTGTACCTCCATATCTTTGGTTGTAAAGTATATGTGTACCTTCTCAATGAGGTTTGTACCAATAAACTTGTACTATATTCTGAATTGATGATATGTATTAAGTATAAGGATAATATTTATTGCTTTATATGTCATGCACAAGGAAATGTCATTTTTTGTTCCATACATGTCATATTTGATGAGGAATTCTTTTTTAAGTATACTGGCTCTCATGCAAAAGAATACAAATTATATGATTATCACATACTATCTGACATCTATACTTTTTCCACCCTCTTCTAGTGTAAATCACACTCTATTCAAATCATCCATCAATCCAAGGACCAAACTCTTCATTTCTCATTAATTTTATAGAGTTCTGAACAACTTCTATAGTATCTGACAATCCAGAGTATATATAGCAGTAGAATATTATTAGAATATACTTTCTATATTTATGAATAATGGCCACTATATATAGTTCTTTAGTCTGTTAACTTGGACTTGTACCACACTTATCTTATTTCCTTCAAGACTTTTCTTATCTGAAATATAATTATGTGATGAATAAACTAAGTACAACATTATCTGTTAACATCAAGATTGTTATTAATATAACACTATTTCCAGCCTCTTTCTGCTTTATAAATTGCTAAGTCTAGTCTTCTGTTCTGTCTTCCATGCTACATTCATAGATACTTTTTGCAAGTGTGAATTATCCCTAACAATGATAAGTTATTGAACAAAATAAGTATAGAAATAGAGTTGTTAGTATCTGGACCTTTTGGCAAAAATAAACTTGCTCCAGTACCTATTTAATACATATTATTTTGATAAATTATTCTCTTTAGTTGTCCACTATGAGACAGTATACCTATTTTTAGCTGTTGCTATTTTTGAAGATTGGGATCTCTATATTGTTGATGTAAAAACTGCCTACTTACATGGAGCAGCCTAAAGATTTCAGACTATCTAGCAAAGAAAAGAAAGTCTAGTAACTTTATAAAGTATTGTATAGTCTTAAGCAAGCTATCTTATCTTGGTAACATACTATAACTAAGTTAATGTTAGTTCTAGGATTTAAGCAATATAAATTCAATACTGGTGTGTACTACTTCATTGATGAAAAGACTAGAGAGCTTGTTATAGCAATTGTCTATGTCAATGATGTCTACTTTATAAGTTTAAAATATTTCTTGCTCTTCTTAGAGTTAAAGCAAAAATTCATGATGAAATAAGAATGTTTCTTGAAATATATATAAGTCACAATTGTAAGAATCAAAAGATCTTTGTAGACCAAAATAAGTACTTGGACAAAGTTCTAGTATATTTTAACATAGTAACCAGCCTAATAAGTACTCCACTGCTATTAGGCTATGTATTTAAACCTAATGATAAGCAGTGTGATCCTAGCTTTTGTCAAAAGTATCAGCAATTGGTTAGATCTCTGATGTATCTAATAATTGGCTCATATTCTAATATATGATTTGCTATAGTCAAACTTGTTTAGTAAATGAAATACCCTTTAAATAAATATTATCAAGCTGGATTATATCTCCATAGATACTTGCTCAACACTTGCAAGCACTAGATAGTCTATGACAGACTTAGCAATGAGTTTGTTATAATACACTCCAACTTAGACTGAGTATAAGATCTAGAATCTCATATTACTTTACTCTTATAGTTTGTAGAGTAATATTCTGGATAAGTCATCAACAAATAATAGTAGCCCTGTCTTTAACTAAGACTGAGTATATAGCCCTTTCTGATTATAACCATCAACTTATCTGAATGAAAAACTTCATTAATGAGGTTATTTTTAATATTCTAACTTCTTATTTTTATAGTGATAATCTTAGTTCACTTTTCTGGAAATCCAATCTTATACAAGAAAAGTGCTTCAAACACATTAATATTTGCTATGACTATATAAGAGATTTAATTAAGAACAAATAAATCAAACTATATCATATTAATAGAAAAAAGAATCCTACTAATATATTGACTAAAAATCTTGGTCAAGTCTTATTCAATTGTTTCCATCCATATTAGAATCAAAGACAGTGGACTTATTTCTTCTCTTATCTCAGTCTTTCTTATTTTCTATTATCTCTTTTCTTTTATTTCTTACTTTTGAACTTAGTAAAAGAGGAAACAATGTGATATCATGTGTGACTGTCACATTACTGTCACACTTACAGTCACAATGTCATGTGACACATCAAAAAATGATATTATGTATTATAGGAGATAATGACTCTTATTTACTGTAATTCTGGAAATTACTACTTAACATTTAGCTCCAACCTTTTAGTATAATTTTATTATCAGATAATATTTTCTTTCTATTTTTTACTGGTAATATTATATTACATAATTAAATGAACAATTACAGTTTCTCCTGTAATACCTCCTTACTCTTATATTAAGCATTATAGCCTTGAGTACTCAGTATTTGGTATTTAAGTCAAGTGAAGTCTATCCAGACTTACATCTACACAACTTATAATATTTAGAGTAGGCTAGATATAAGGTGTGTACAGACCATTTACCAGAGGTATAAAGAGTAGATACATCTATACTTGGAACTCTACTAAGTTCTCTTGTGTTAACTAATACAAGATTTCTTTTTTACTCAAATACTTGAGTTTAAGTTGTAATAGTCCATTTCTTGGCTTAGAAATACTCTAAGCCTATCTACTTATACTTCTGTTGCTTAACAGCTCATATCTCAAGTGAGGGGAGTTTTACAAAGTATTCTACTTACTAAACATTTGTATTGCAATCAATACTTCAACTAATTAGATAGTCAATTTTCACATAGATTAAACATATACTATTATCTTGTTTTCTATTATTGCTTGTGCTCCTAAGCACTAGTAAGTAGTTGTTAGTTTTTTACACTGCACTATGCTGCTGTGCATTCTATTCCTTCAACAAATGCTTACTCATATAGTTTAGTAATTTTAGAGACAAGAGACCACATTCTTTACAAATGCAATAGATTATTACATACCTATCTATTATATACCATCTGAGTATATCTGATCTATCTAACTCCATCATGGATAATGCTTACCTAAACTTTGCTCTGCCCAAAACATCTGTAAAAGTAAATATCTTCCTTTCAGTCTGTATACTATTTCCAGTATAAATCAATCTGATTCCTTTCTATGTCCAATTACTTCATTACTAATTATATGGTTCCTCATGATCTCCATGAAACTCAGGACTTAATTTCCAAGAACTTTAGTATACCAAGAGTAGTTATCTGTCTTCTTCAATTCTCAGATAGTCTTAATACTAATATCTAAGACACATAAATACTCTGTAGTTTCTTAACTTAAAAATTAACTAGTATAGTATACTATTCTGAGTGTTTATACTTGGAAGTTATAAGGGGACTCATTCTTCTAAAGCTTTTCTCTTCTATATTTTCTAGTTGATCTATGTTCTATGACTCTTTTCAGTATCTGGACTCGTATGCTCATCTACTTTCCCTTACTCTAGAAGCACTTGCTAAGCATTTTAGCTCTCTTCCAATTTGGTCTCTCCATTATAAACTGTTTCTGATTATTTAAGTATCATTATTCCCTACTTATATAAACAGAATTTTAACACATCAGAATGATATTATATAAAGTAGCTATTATCTTTAGAAATTCCTATTCTGTTCTCTTAAGATTTTCTAGAGATAAATATATAGTTGGTATTTCTTAGACAATAAACTTAGGATTTTCTGGAGATTTGAAGTGTCTTGCTGTTAAGAATGATTCACACTCATTGGAATTATTCATGAGTAGTACAAAAGATAGATCAGGTTGGAAGGGAGGTTGGAAATTGTTATATAGATAAGACAACCTTGGCTTCAATAGAAGATTGTTATGTCTAGCCAACTTTGTTATATGGTCATATTTGTTGGAAAAGAGTATGAAATGTACTTAGTATGAGTACAGCATAAATCTAAGTTGATAATCAGACTAAGAAAACAGTATATAATAGACAGCATTCTTAAATATGAAACTGATAACCTAATAATACTTTATCACTGTACATACTCTGGGTTGTCAGGTATTACAAGAGATATTATTTGGAACTCCATGAGATTGATGAGAAGTACAGAGTCTAGTTCTTGGGCTGATAGGTGATTGGAATGGAGTGTGATTCATGCTAGAAGAGTGGAAAGCATGTAGATATCAGATTGTATGGTGTGTAACACTTACTCTTTCATCTAGTTACTCTAATAAAAGTTTGACTTTCTTCATGATCTGCTTCCTGTTATAATTCTCTTTCTAAATACAACTATCACAATATGTAGAGGTGCAGTGTATTTGCTGAAGCCAAGGTTACCCTAGATTTACATCCACATGCATCAGATAATGTTTCCACTTCTCCAATGTTTTTTATAATTTTCCTGCTGGTAGTCTCTTTTTCTGGGTATATTTCTTACTTAATACAGATTGAACAGAGTTATAGGTAACTTACTATTTGATAATATTGGGTTTCTAGAAGAAAACCATGCCACATTCTGCTTTCAGAATAGTATTTTATAGGTAGTACATACTTTTACATTACTTTACATCTTAGCATTTTTGTTTTTTTTTTCTCTTTTTCTTTATTTTTCTCTCTCTTTAATATTAAAGTGGTGTTACACTACCACAGTCTGTCTACATACTCTATATAGTTAATTTCAAAAATACCTATTACTAAAAGAAAGATGTCAACAAGAATGAGGATTATCTATATAAGCAAAGAAAACTAATAGTAATATTCAAGGTTAAGTTAATGTATATAGAAAAATTGTGCACTTGATGTTTATAATCATAATAAGACCCTTCAGCTTGAACACCAGAAGCCCTAGCTTCTACAGCTGTGTTCTTCTCAACTCCTTCAGTTTTCTCTGTCACTTCAACTTAAGACATTAATGAAAAAGAAAAAGAAGAAAAGTTAAGTCTATCATCTTTAATTCTAATATCATTCTAGACTCTGTCAGCTTCTAATCTAGCATATTTCTTCCTTATTTGACTGTTTAAACATTTGTAACTTGATAAGACTCTCTTGCAAGTATATATTCTTTATAGTTAGTTGTTCTTAAGTAGATAACATTGCTTTCTCTATAATTTTCTAGAGAACAGTATTATAGCATGTTTCTGTTATCACCAAGTGGTCTCTATACACATACAAGCTAGAACAGCAGATAGCTAGGCATTTCACAATACTCTGCTAAGTTTGTTTTAAATAGGCTCCAAGTTTGAAGTCTGGTTTGTTTAATAGCTACTACACTTTCTCTCTAGTCAGTATCTACTCAAAAGAGCCTGAGGCATCATCTAGAAGTGTAATATCTTCTTGCCAATGTTGTTAAAGTTGTGAATGGTAAACTCTATTTTTATTTCTTATTTTATTTTTATTTTTATTATTTTAAACTTAGAGTTAGGGTTTAGTATGCTGTCACAGTCACAACAGTCACACAATCATATATCATGATGGAAGGAGGTAGAAGATTCTAGAAGAAATGACATTATTATAACATGTTTAATATATATTGATCTTAAGAATAATATATAGTATTATAATTACAAGATGATCAAGTAAAAGAGCCTTGTATTAGGGTTAATACAAGAGAACTTAATATAGAACTCTATACAAAATCATCTATCTTATATATCCTAGACTATTGGTCCATGCTATACTATTATTAGCCTACTCTTAAATAACTATATGTCTATCTTAAGACCAATATATATATAACATGTTATATGATATTATTCTTTCTAAAACCTTCTACTGTTTTCTATTATGACATGTGATTTGTGACATTGTAACAATTTGTAACAGTAACATGTGATATCATGCTTAATACTAATGCTAGATCTAAAATAGAAAATAAATTTAAAATAAAATAAAACCAAGTCCAACTTTTATAATTCTGACACATAGCTCTTTAGGATAGGCTAATGGTACTGTATGTTAAGAATGAAAGAAGTAAACTTAGTTTATTTTCATTTATTTTTGTATTCTCTATTTTTAGAACCTAGGATTAGGGTTGGAGCAATGATCGATCATGGTCACAAGTCACAAGACATGATGGAAGGAAGTAAAAGATTCTAGAAAAAGTGATATCATATAGCGTATACACCACATGCTGACCTCATGCTTAATACATAGTCATTTAGGGTAGGCTGCATAGTAGCTAGCATGAACTATCTAGTTAGGTATATAAGGTAGACTACTTTGTAAAGAGCTCTCTATCAAGTTCTCTTGTGTTACCCAATACAAGGTTCTTTCTCTTAAGTTAACTCTAAGTTATAATACTATAGCATAGACAAGTAGACTAGTATATACAAGATAGACAATCCTGTACTTGGAACTCTATTGAGTTCTCTTGTGATTACCTAATCTAAGATTTATTCTTTTATCCAACCCTAAGAACTTATGTCTTATCAAATACCTTCAAAGAGATCTTATATGCTTAAAAATCTTATGAGATTACTTGTTTTTATAGAAAAGTATTTTCTGGCATGACAACAAGGTGCCTAAAGAAGTATGGTAAGTAGTAGATACTAAAGCAGAGAAAGTCAGGATAGCAGAAATAAAAGAAAAAAGAAAAAAGAGAGAAAAATATAAAGAAATGAGAAGAAAAAGAAAAGAAAAAGAAGAAAAAACCAAAAAAGGAAAGAATAATGGAAGTAAAGAAAATAGCAGAAGAATGTGAGATATAGGATGAAGAGAAAGAGATAGCTAAATCTGAAGAAACAGCTAAGAAATTGGTTTCTCAAAGATTTCATAAATGAATTCATATCTTTGGAAAGAAAGGAAGTGAAAGGATGCTGATAAAGAAATTGTGGGATCACATAATGGAGATAAAGAAAGGGTTTGTGCTAACAAAGAGAAAGGTATATCTATTGTCAAGAGAAGAAAGGGGAGAGGTATGTAAGTTCATTGAAGAATAATTGGAGAAAGAGTATATTAGACTCTTGAAGTTGCCTCAAACAGCACTGGTGTTTTTGTAGAGAAGAAGGACAGTAAGAAGTGTATGGTATAAAACTACAGATATTTAAATAAATGGACAATTAAAAATAATTACACTTTGCCTCTCATTTCAGATATTGTAGAAAATATAGATACAAAGAAAGTATTTACAAAGTTAGACTTATGGTAGGAGTATAATAATATATGAATAAAGGAGGGAGATAAGTGGAAGGCACCATTCATAACTCTAGAAAGGTCATTTAAACCAACTATAATCTTCTTTGAACTTAAAAATTTCCTAGCAATGTTCCAAACAATAATAAACAAGATTCTATAAGACTTGATCAACACTGGAGAGATAGCAAGTTTCATAGATAATATTTATATATAAAACCAGAAAAGTGCAAGTGGAATGCTAGAAAGATAGAATTTTTAGGAGTAGTAATTGGACTAGAGGGAATTAAGATAGAGGAAGAGAAAGTAAAGGGAGTATTAGACTAGCTAACTCCAAAAGAAGTTAAAGACATACAAAAGTTTCTGGGACTAGCCAATTATTATTGGAGATTCATTAAAGATTTTACAGTAATATCCAGACTATTACATGATTTGGTGAAGAAGGATTAGAAATGAGATTAGATAGAAAGGTAGGAAAAGTTGTTTAGGGGATTAAAGAAGAAATTTACAAAAGAAATGATGTTAGCAGTACTGGACTTGAACAAAAAAAAATGAGAATGGAAGTAAATATATCAGACTATATGACAGAAGAAGTCTTATCTATGGAATGTGAGGATAGGCATTGGAGACCAGTAACTTACCTCTCAAAATCTCTCAATGAGATAGAGAAGAACTATGAGATTCATGATAAGGAGATATTGGTAGTGATAAGAGGGTTGGAAAACTAAAGACATCTATTAAAGAGCACTAAGTTCAAGTTTGAGGTCTGGACAGACTACAAGAATTTAGAATATTTCATGTTGAACAGAAGACAAGCCTATTGGGTACTTTACCTGTCAAGATTTGACTTTACCTTGAAGTATGTTCCAGGAACAAAAATGGGCAAAGCAGATAAACTAAGTAGGAGACCAAACTGGAAAATAGGAGTAAAGAAAACAATAAAAACCAAACATTAATTAAAGAACAATGGATTCATAGCTTAGCAGGAGTAGTGATAGAAGGACCTGAAGTAAATATACTAGAAATGTTTACAGTAAACAACAAGACACATTCAATGACCAAGATGTCTCCACTTATGACAAATTATAGCAGAGAATTGAGAATGGAAGTGAATATCAGGAGGAAGGGTAAGGTAGAAAAGATAACAGAGTTTGCTAATAGAATGAAGAAGGTACAGAAGGAAGCTAGAGTGGTATTAAGAAAAGCACAGGAGATAAAGTAATGAGTAGATAGAGAAAGAAAAGAAGTTGAAGAATGGAAGAAAGGCAACAAGATGATACTAAGTATAAAAGACTTAGTATTCAAAGAATGACTTGCAAGGAAGCTAGTGGATTAATATGTTAGTCCATATATCATTGATAAGGTAGTCTCTACCAATGTAATCAAATTATGGTTGCCAACTTCAATCAGGATTCATCTATTAGTCAAGCAGTATGATATAAGGAACAAGTAGGAGGGCAAAAGGTAGAAGAAGTAAAGCTGGTAGAGATAGATAGAGTTGAAAAATGGAAGGTTGAAAAAATTCTAAATAAAAGAAAGTTGTAAAGTATTTGGTACAATGGAAGACATTTACCACAGAACATAATACTTGGGAGAGAAAGGAAGACTTAGAGAATGTAAAGGAAGTGATAGCAAAATTCAAAGAGAGGATGAATACAGAAGTGAGATGACAAGAAAAGTTGTATATAGTAGAAGAAAGAGACTTTAGGAGAGGAGAGTTACCAGAAAAGGGGTTTCAGTAGCCTAGTGGTTTTGATCACTAAAGACCTAATGAGAGCACTTGAGTGAGTGTTCAAAAGGTTGAGGGTTTTTAATTCCCTTCAAGTGCAAATACCTTAACTTTGTGACTATGTGGTAGTAATATTATATAGCAACTACTGAGATTCTTAGTTTCTATAATTGGTGTATACTATAGGACTAATGAGCATTACATTGCTGTTAGGACACAAGGTCTAGTAATAGACTCCCTAGGGGGTAGGATTTGTAAATATTACAAGACTAAGTAGTTAGATTAGTTCTCACTATGAGAACTGTTTCTAGTGATATCTGTAACTGGGACTGAAACAATAGGTCAATATAAGATGGAGAATTGAGGTAATAACAATTTGATTCTAAGGAGCTAATTAGTTAAGGGCTCAGCTTACTGTTTGGTATCAACCTAGCTAGTATATTAGCTAGAATAAAAACAGAACACTGTCAGAATCACAAAAGTTAAACTTAGTTTTATTTTATTCTCTTTTTTATTTTTATTTTTATTTTTTAGTTTCTATTTTTGGATCTAAGATTAGAATTTAGCATAACATTACAGAATATAGTCATACTGTCCCACAATCACATGTTATAATAAAAATGGGAAAAGGTTCTAGAAAGAATGACATTATACAGTATGTTATATATATGTTGATCTTAAGGTAGATACATAGTCATTTAGGGTAGACTAATAATAGTATAGTATGAACCATTAGTCTAGCATATATAAGGTAGATAATCCTGTACAGAGTTATCTATCAAGTTCTCTTGTGTTATTTTAATACAAGATTTCTCTTATTGACTTACTCTAAGATCTCTGAGTTGTAACAGATACCCTACATCTCTATGTTGTATAACTTAGAGGTAGTTAGTTATACTATAGAAACAACTTCTAGTTTAAGTTTGTTTGGGAGCACTTACTAGGTCGGCAGATAACAAGACAGTGATTCTGGACAAGTTGGGAATTTATATCTATAGGTATAAGCAAACTACCTACTAGAGGATGGGAAGGTACAGCAAAGAGTAGCTCTTCTACTAGAACTAGGCTGTAGCAGAATGGAGTAGTCCCCTTCTTTAGCTTGAGTATATCTACTGTCAGTCTGCTGGTATAATAATAACCAGTATAGGCTTAAGTTGAAGCTAGAGTGTTAGAATTACCAAAATGCATGAAAATCCCATCTGGAGTACTGTATAGGTGTAACTCTATGCTAACCTACTTAGCAAGCTTAGGCTGTTAAGTCAGATCTAGTCCTAAATATACCTATAATAGAGAGGTTGTTGGTTAAAGGCTTAGCCTACCATTGGTTATTGAACAGACTAGACTGTAGACCAAATAGAGAGGTCTCTTAACAAGAGAGACTACTGGATATAACAGTACAAAGAGATTAGTAGGAGGGGGATAGCTTCCTACTGAATATTTTTTGTAGTTTTGATAGAATTTTCTATAAGAGGAATACTAAACTTTACTAAAATCATTGAAGTAATCAAGAAATCACATATGTTCAATGACACCGTACTAGTATTGAAACCTTAAATCATCAAAGCATCCTCCAAATCTGATATAACAGTAGTATGGATTAATATTTAAGGCTCATAGAATAGATATAAGGATAAGTCATTATCAACTGGTGATTCAATATCAAATGATATATTGTTATAGTACATGGCATGAACATAAATCCTAAAGTTCCACAGTATAAGAACTGTTGGAAATAGGGCCACTCAACTCTTATATGTCAAGTACATAAATCCAAATATGTTAAATGCAATAGACCACATAACACCAAATACCACAGGGAGATGGTGTGGTGCTGTAAAGGAAATTTGAAGACCAATTCCCCAAGGCTTAAAACAAAGAAAGGTGAGCCTTGATCTATACATTCATATGTATTAACTACAAAGAAAAGCACCAAGTAGACAGCAACACTTATCCATTCTGAAAAAACTGTTTCAACAAGAATTGGTATGGTAAAAAATAATAGGAGCTCTGTGAAAGTAGGGTAATATCAACATACTTAGTTATGTAGTTTTTTTTCTATTCTTTTTCTATTCTTTCTTTTTTCTTTTTTCTTTTTCTTTTTCATCTAGTCTGTATTTAAGTAGTTACAAAGTAGTTACCATAGTCTGTCACTGTACCCCATATAATAAATTATTGATTTTAAAATAAAGAAATTATCAGAAAAGTATACAGCAAAGATATTATATAAGTGGGATGATGAAAAATTTAAGAAGAAGTATCTGAGGAAGTTAGAGAGGAACTGGCAAAAATGAAAGTCAGTTTTTCCAGAGAAGAAACCTTGAAGAAGGGATAATGTTAGAGTTAAAAATGGTGGACTTTATTTATTTTCTCATTTTTGGACTTAGGGTAGAAGTTAGTATAATGTCATATATGACTGTCACAAATTTGTCACATATCACAAAGAATATTGTAAAAAATTTTAGAACAATGACACATAGTATACATGGCCTTTAGGATAGGCTATATTTAGTATAGCATAGACTATTAGTTTAGTATATATAAAGTAGACAACTTTATACTTGGAACTTCATCAAGTTCTCTTATATAAACCTTATATAAGTTAACTCATTACTAAGGCTTAAATTATAACAGAATGTATGTGTAGCAGCTATATAGACATCTTGAATAAAGAGTTCAGAGAGTAGCTAGGATATGTAGTAATAATCATTTAGCTTTTCATACTACTTAGTAGTCTACAGTATATTTCCTATATTCTTAGAGTCTTTTACTAAACTAGGAAAAGAACCAGACTGACAAGTCTTTAGAGCTTGTATCTAATTTTTCTTGGCCTTCTAGATATTTTAACAACATGAATAACATACTGAGTATCTCATCATTATGATCTCTCTTTTCTACCAGTTAATCTTGAAGTTATATGTCTTTAGCCAGATAAAGCCAAAGATGAGGTCATGCTTTTCTAGACTAAAGACAGTGAGCAAAGCCTGTTTAGAGTATAATTGATACTGTAATATTATATTTACTACCCTGGATATCCAACTGTTTTTATTGAGTATACTATTAATATTGTATATAAGTATGGGCTTTAAGAGCTTGTGAGTGTTCTGACAGTGCTTTTCTACAAAACTATAGTTGAAGAAAATTCTAGTAGTACTGGAGTCAACTAATACTTGTACAAAAACAGTCTCTGTAATATCAATGATTTCCAAAGAGATAGAGAGAGATAGAAAAACTCTGTAGACATTGAGAGTATCAATTGTAAGGTGGAAGAAGAGTCTTTTCCCACTTTGGATGTTTAACATAGGCTATGGGGCTCACAAAAGTGAAACAAACAGGTATTTCATGGAGTTCATTATTACTTTTAGTATATTCTTTTATATTGAGTATAGTAAACTTATTTAAAAGCAGTTGGAGCACACAATTTACTGGCTACCTTATGCAAAATCCTATTTCTTATTATTACTATCATCACCATCTAAGTCTATGGGCTCTAGATATCTGCAATTTTCCATGTACTTTAATATGTTCAAATCTTCTATAAGCTCTCCTTATTGCTTAATAGCTAACTGTTAGACATCCAATCTTACTAAGCACTCTTGGACTATATAGTTCAGATTAGTTCTTTCATGATCTCCATGAAGTTTCAGACTCTATTTCTAAGAACTTTAGTATATTCAAAGTAGTTATCTATAGTCTTAGTTACTAAGTACCAGTATTTAAGATATATAGGTACTTTGTAGTTCCTTACCTTGAAAATCAACCAGTATAGTACACTGTTCTGGATGCCTATACTTGGAGGTCTGGCTTTCTTCATATTCCACTTTCTATAAATACTCTCTTTCTAAATATGACTACTGTAACATGTAGAGGCATAGTATATCCACTAAAGCCAAGGTCACCTAGAATTAATATCTGTACATATTAAATGATGTTTCCATATATCTTCTAATATCTTTTATAGTTTTTCTACAGATGGTTTCCTCTTCTGTATATGTTTCTTACCTAACAATAATCTCTAGGACATCCTAAGCATATTGATATAACAAATAAGTATAAGCAGCACACATCTCTAGGAAGTTCCAAGAGAATAGAATAGGGACTCTTAAATATAACAACTATCCTAAATACTAAAAAAGTCTATTCTAATCCAATAGAACAGTATTAATATAAGGAGAGAATAATAGCAGCCAGATGGTCAGGAACTCTAATAGAAATGACTAGAACACTACTGGAAGAGAGAAGAAGTAAATTTACAGTAGATATACAAGAAGGACTTAAGAGTATAGGTTGATAATGTGCTTATAGAATTTGGTAGGATTTAGTAAGATTACTTGAAGAAGACTGCAAGAACCAGTAGGGTAGAGGAGTAACTGGTGAGGAGCAAAAACACCATGGGGTTTGGGAAAAGTAGGAACAGATTTTCTTACAGTAAATATAAGAGTATTAGAATATAGAACAAGCTCAGAAGGAAAAACCATCTGTGGGAAAATTATGAAAGACATTGGATAAAGTGTGAAAACCTTATTTAAAATATCTAGATATAAATCAGGGATAATCTTAGCTTCCTACATGTTAATAATAGTTATATTTGGAAAGAGAGTATTAAAGAGTAGTAGAATATGAGGAAATTCAAGAGTCTAAGCATGGGTGCCCAAATTGGTACCAACTCTGGGTAATTTTTAAGGTAAGAAATTATCTATACAACTTAAATACTAGTACTCAATAACTAAAATTATATCCAAGGATTAAAGAAGATAGATAACTACTTTAGGTATACTAAAACTCACAGAATAGAGTCTGGAGTTCCATAAAAATCATAAGTATAGACTAGAAGAAAGATATCTACTTCTGCAAATGTTTTGAGCAAAGTGGATGTTAGATAAGCATTATCTGTGATGGATTTGGATGGATTGGATGTGTTCAGATGAATATATAACAAAGGGGACCTATTCTTTCAATCCTAATATTAATATTGAAACCTATAGAGTTTTTCAATTCTGGAATACCAAATACTACTGCTAACTCCACAGTATTTGTCAAATCATTCCTACCACTCTCTGCTACTGACCTCCACTAAGTTTGATTCTGTCTATTATTAATATCCTTCTTGATCTGTTACTAGTAGTAATCTCTTTTTCTTTTTAGGTTGATATTCTAGATATTTCTATTAGAAACATTTCTAGCCATGCTATTCTTATTATATCTTATAGAGTAAGCTGATTAGGATATATAGCAGGAGTATATATGATGTCTGTTATCTCTAGGAACCTCACTCTATTATTTTACATTTTCTTGAAGGTAAGCTATATTATTATAATATAGTCAATAAACTTAGATTTTTCTGGAGATTGAAAATCCCACTAAATACTGTAGACTTTACCTAGTTACTCTAACAGAGTTTGATATAGAAGTGAACTCTGAGAAAAATGTTTTAGAAATATTTATATTAGATTGAGTAGCTAACTTTCACTATCTTAATCTCTGAACTCTATAAGGAAATCTGTCTTTACACAGAATTTGAGTACTCAAACTTTGTCTATGTTCCCACTAAGCCTTGTGGAATCTACATTCCTTATTAGTCATTATACTTCTGACTATGTTGGATCTTATAGACTCTCACAAGCTCATATTACTAGTCTTAGCTATCAAGCTTTGTTAGACACCACTCAAATTTTGCATGCTGTTCCTATTTCAGTGTTACTGCTATGAGCTTTCTTTCTTTTCCAGTAGATTTCTAGGTACTTCTATTAGAGTTCTTGACTATCTGATTTTTATTATTCTTTACTTATATCAGTATTGTTTTATTAGATTAGAATAGACTACAGTGGTATTTAAAATAGTTGGTGCTACTAGAAGTCTTCATTCTGTTCTCTTGAGACTTTCTGGAGGTAAGTATTACTTATTTATAAAACAATATACTTAAGACTTCCTAAAGATTATAAACTCTACATAACTCTGTAAACTTTAATTAGTTGCCCTAATAAACTCTGTAGTTTGTTTAAGTGGCTGACTTTCAGAGCATCAACTTCAGTATTAGACTTGAGAATAGTAAACTTGCTTCTTTTCTATTTTTTTCTCTTATTATTTAGTTTTTCTTATTTTTTTAAAATTATTTATTTTGGAACTTAGCTAAGGGGAGTAGTGTAATGTCACAGTCACAGGAATAACATCATGTGACATAGAGAAAGATATAAAATAATAATATTATATATTATATAACTTATAATATTTAAATTGGACTAGATATAGATGTATACAGACTATGTTCTGGAGATATATAAAGTAAACTCACCTGTACTAGAAACTCTATCAAGTTCTCTTGTGTAAACCCTATACAAGACTCTTCTTTTGACTAGTCACTAAGTTTGAAGTTATAACATTTAGACTCATCTCTCTTGCTTTGAGATGCAGCAATCTGAAAGAGAGAATAGATATAAGAGAACCTGTCATTTTAAGACTCAAATACTGATGATGTCTATTAACAACCCCATGGAGTTTTCCACTCTTTCCAAACCATAAACTCTAAATGCTATTATTAAGTCTATGAACTTTATCAAGCAAACATTACTATTTCTACTCTTAAACCCTGTTGAGTGCCATTATTTAAGTAATCATTGTCCTGTATCCTCTATTATTTCGGGGTAATATTCTAGATGTTTCCATCAGAATCTCTGACTATCTTTCCACAATTATTCTCTAGTTATATTAGTATTGTTCTGTTAGATTGGAATATAGTCTAGAGTATTTAGGATAGTTACCACTTTTAGGAGATCTCATTCTGTTCTCTTAGATATCTCTAGAAGGTAAGCACTGCCTGTATCTCAACTGTGACAATAAACTTAGGTATCTCCTAAAGCCTAAAGTGCAAACTCTATATCTCTGCCACAATCATCCTAATAAAATCTAACAGAAATTCTTGTTGAGTTCTCTTGTTAACTTCATCTCATTGTCATAACTAAGTGGTTGTTACAACAGGCTAAGTGTTACAAACTTAAGATCTTAGAGTTGGTCAAAGGAAAGAACCTTGTATTGGGTTAATATAAGAGAACTTGATTGAAAACTCTATACAAGATTGTCTATCTTATATACTAATACCTAATGGTCTGTGTGAGCCATTTCTAGCCTACCCTAAACAACCATGTGTTTTACATGTTGTATAATATCATCCTTCCAGAATCTTCTATATCCTTCTATACATCATGTAACTTGTGACTATTACTGTGACCATGTCATCTAATGTGACTAATGTGTGACAGTGTGATCTTGTCACTTTAACCCTAATCTTAGTTCTAAAAATAGAATAAAGAAAAATAAATCGAAATGAAAATGAAAATGAGAAAGAAAATGAAAATTATTAAAGTCTATCACTTTTATCTTTGATACTGAGCTCATTAGAAATAGTATCTTGCTTATAGTTAATAATTCTGGTGTCAACTATATAATTATGCATACTAATGCCATTCATACTGCCAAGAAGATTCTTGACTCATCATACAATTATTATCAACTACATGCAATTGTTTTATCAGGAGTCCTTAAAAGATTCTTTGAATGCTACCCAGAAAATCATATTGAATTCTGGGAATGTTTGAGCTTGGACAGATAAGCACCTTACTATATAGTTAGCACAGAAACCAAATCACACACTCAACTAGTATTCCCTAGCAAAACAACTTGGGAATTTGGCAGAAAGGAGAAATGTGAAGACATTGTATAACAGTAGCAGATGTTAATAACACACTAGTTGACATTATTGGATTTCTGCAAGATAATGACACTTTCTGCTTCTAGGATAATGTCTCCTAAGTAAATGCTTACACATCACTCTTTTTCTCTTTTCTCTTTCTAGTATTTAAATAGTATTGTACTATTATGGCCTGTCTATATATATTTTTTAAATCAACAATTTATTACATGGAGCATGAGGGCAGACTATAGTAGCTACTTTATAACTATGTACAAAAAGACTATAGAACAAGAAGAGAAAAAAGAAAAAAGAAAGAGGAAAGTTAAAGAGAAAATAAAAACAAATAGAAGAAAGGAAAAGAAAAGAGGACTAAACTAATAGCAGCAAAGAGGAGAACCATAAGCAAGTTATGTAGTGACATTTGCGAAAGCAAATGCATTGGAATTGAATTCTAGAAAGAGAATCAAATGGCTTAATGAATCTCTTCTAGAGTTCCAATACTTGCTATGTCTTTTGCACTCATGCAAGATATGTTGTCTTGTTTTGATAGATATGTACTACACAGACAGCTGAAATCTTCCCAAGGGAAAAATTTCAGCCTATAAGAGCATGATTCATAATAGCTCTAGTTACTCTAGCACACAAAGAGTTGGAATGGCCAAAGTGTTTTAACCATGTGCTATCTTTGGTATAAGATGGTTCAATGGGATTGTTATTGATGTTACATAATTTAAGGAATTGTCTACCCTTTAAGTCTGAAGATTGGAAAATCATTTTCCACATATTGGAGATGTTGTCATATTTAGTTTTCCTGCCGAAGTCCCATAAAGATTTGCATGAAAAATGGGGAAAAGAATTGAAAGACTTAGTCTCTTTGTCAACCACTTTGTGAAGAGACCAGTTACAGTGACTAGGACATTCCCAAAATTCAATTGAATTTTCATGATGGGATACAAAGAAATTTTGCAGTGTGAATTTGAAAGGGATGTGATGTAGGGTCAAATATCTTTTTTGCAGCATGGATTGAGTGGGCGATGACAAAATTTTTTGATATTTCTAAAGATGTGGTAGCTTGATTTATATCATATCTGATAGTAAACAGTTCAGCTTCTGTACTATTGATATTTACCACATGGTGAAGGGTTTTGACAACAGGTTTGTTGTAAATGTGTACATAAGTAATAGATGTAGCCACATTATTTTTGACACTAGTGTCTGTGATGACAAGTGCATGAGAAGGGTTTTCTGATGAAGAAAGAGCTAGACTATCTAGTTGGTGAGAGTGAGAGAAAAGGCTTTTCTTGTTTGGCCTATTAAAAGAGTGAAAAGAAAAATGACTAAAAAAGGAGTCAATAACTCTACAACCAGGAGTGAACTCAGGGTTAAGAGGATTGAAAGCAGGAAAAACCTCATTAAATCTATTATCTATGTCAATAACTGGACCTTTAATCAATTCATGTTAACATTTTGTAAGAAATTCAAGTAACAAGTGATGCAGAGTACTTAGGATATTCAGTCTCAATTCTAATAAGGAGTGGAGGATGTGGTTATTTGGGAGAGTGTGAGCTCTTAGTTGTGATCTACCACTGAGTTTTTGAAGATGAAGATAAATAGGAATAAGGCCAGAAATGGTCTCAATGTCAAAGGTTGGAGACATTTTGAATACTCTAAGTATCCAAAGGGCTGCTCTTCTCTGCATCTTTCTCAAAATCTTTAGAGGATATGACACTGGTGCTTTGTTGTATAATCACAACTGGAAGCCATACAAAGTGATGGGAATAATACAACTTTTATAAAGAAGATGTTTTTGATAGGGAATTAGGCCACAAACTGAATTGCCAAGAATTTTCATGCTTTTGACTGTTGATATGGCCTTGTTGGTATAGAAATCAATATGTTATCAGAAGGACAGCTTCCTATCAAAAATAAAACCTAAGTATTTCCAGACTTCTTTGGGGTATAAGATGGGGCCCCCTAGAGTGGAAAGGTTGAGAGAAGAGGGATTAAAAGATCCATGCAATCTTGAAAAATGGAAGACTTCTGTTTTAGAATGTTTGACAGTGAGACCAAATTTCCAAAGAATGGAGGCCAAATTATAGCTACAAAAGAGCAAAGAATTCAAAAAGGAAAAGAATTTGCCTTGGGCATAGAAGAGATCATCATCAATGAAAGATAACATGGAAATGGGAATTTTTAAACTTTTTAGATGTTTTTCAAGAATATGAAGAATAGGAGCAAGATAAAGAGCAGATAAGATAGAGGATAGGGCAGAACCTTGTCCAACTCCAATGTCAACATTAAATAAAGGAGAAGAAAAAATGTTCCAGAAATACTGAGTTTTTCTGCCAACAAGATAGTTCAAAAGGAAGTAAACTACTTTAAAATCAAAACCAGCTTTTCTGAGGATGCATGGTAGTAAGCAATAGTTGAGGGAGGGGAAAAATTATGAAATATCAAAGACCAGAATGCTGGTTGACAAGTTTCTGACCCACTCTATGCAGATAAAGTGGGTGAGAGCAATACCAGCATCTGAGATAGCCTTAAATTTGAGACTGCCTAACTGACACTGATGGATGAAGTTATTTGAAATTGTGTGAAACTGTAATCTGTCACCAATGACTTTTTCTATAAGTTTTCCCAAGGTATTGAGCAGGACAATAGGTCTGAACAATTTTGGGGAATTGTAAGATGCTTTGTTTGGTTTAGGAATGACAATGGTTATAGATATCTTGAAGTGCAAGGGCCAGTGACTGAGTTTGAGACATGTGTTAGTGATATTAATGATATTTTTCAAGCATATTTTGTCCTCAATAATACACTTGAGATGTCTCCATGAAATTTTGTCAGGACTAGAAGTAGAAGAATTGTTGCACTTAGCAATTGAACTGATAAAATTTTCCTCAGAAAACCCTTCCCAGAATGATGATGTAAAAGATGGGATTTCATCAAGAATATCTTTTTCAACATGCCGATCTGAGGCCATGTTAAATGACAAATGAAGTGTGAACCAGAGATTATTTATCTCTAGGCATGTTTTGAGGTCAAAGAATGATTGCTTCATGTCTTTGACAGTTCTTTTGAATTGTTTCCAATCTTCTAGACTCCTGGAGGATCTGTATACATCCAAGTCATTACTACACTTAGCATTCCACCAGCTCTTAGAGTGAACCATAGTGTTGATGATCTTCAAATTTTGTCCACACATTCTCGATGGTGTTTGCAAATTTGTTGACAATACTATCAAGGCACAAAGAGTTAACAATATTGTTCATATTAATGTTTCTAAGAGCTTGGGAAAAATCTTTGATAAACAATCATTCTTCTTCACTATTCTTGACAATGGTATGCTTTCTGGTATTAATGTGTTCTTTAACTATTGGAATAACAATAGTTAAAGAAACATAATCAGATGTGAGTTGCCACTCAGGATAAATCAAGTAATTATCCATTTTACTTGATCCACAACACAAACATAAGGTCAATGACTAAATTAGAATCTTGACCATTGTTAGAATACCTAGTTAGAACTTGGTTAGTAGGCAGAGAAAGACCTAGATTAAAGGAGTTTGCTATAATAAAAAGATCATTACTAATAGAAGAATAATATGGAAAAAGTGGATCTTATAAATTGTCACAAATATTGAAATATCCAGTTATAACCAAAAGGGTTCAAATATTGACTTCAGTATCCTTAAGATACTTTAAAGCCAAATGGAAAGAGTCAGAATAGATGTTTATCAAAAAGAAAACATCACTATTGTTAGAGAATGATACTAAAAGAATGTCTCTATGGTTAAGGATATCTTTTTAAAGAGAGAAGTGGAGAGATAACAATCTGAGATTGATGTAAATGATAACTTGTCAAGATTATAGAAAGTGGACTTTGTTTCTTTCTATCTTTTTTCTCATTTTTATTTTATTTTTGATTTATTTTTTCTATTTTTAGAATTCTGGGGTTAGGGTTAGAAGTGATCAGTCACATCAGTCACATCTGATGATGTGGTCACAACATTGATCATAGAACTTAAGAAAAGGAAGTAGAAGGTTCTAGAACAAAATGATATTATACAACATGGACACCACATATTGGCCTCATGCTTTATACATGGTCATTTAGGGTAGGGTGCACAGTAGCTAGCATGGACCATCTGTAGGAGTATATAAGGTAAACTACTTTGTAAAGAGCTCTTTATCAAGTTCTTTTGTATTACTCTAATACAAGAGTTATGCTTTCATCCAACTCCAAGGATCTAAGTTCATAACATAACTTTTAGAAAGTTGTTTTCATTCATTGGATTTCTGACAAAGATAAGCCAGTTTGGGTGATTTTGAATTCCAACTAAATCTTCTCCTTTACTATTTCTTATGCTGGGAATCAAACAGATAGTTGTTCAGGAAGACTCCTGAATGAAGATAATGTCAAATTCAAACTTCATTTCAAAGATTATGTTTACAATCAGATTGTTTTTTTGGACATTTTGCAAAAATATTTTTAGGTCTTTGATAATCATGCTTTGACACTATCTATAGATAAGTAAATTGTTTGTTTTCAGCTTTCATGAATTTTTGCATATTCTTTGGAATGCCATTTCCTGTTGAATCTGTGTCACCAAAATATACATTCATTCAAGTTGGCTTGGTGATTGCCTTTACAGTTTGAGCATTTGAATGAGTGGGGGCATGGTTTATCCTTTTTAGTTTCTAATCTAGGGAGATTAGTTTTCTCATTAGCTTTACAACACCAAGCAAATTGTCAGTGATGGATGGATTGGTAGGAACTATTACACTTCACATATTTTGTACCTTGAATTCAGTATGCTCCCATCGAATGACCCTACTTCCAACAATTTTTACATTGCAGGACCCTAGGATTCATATTCGTACCTCAAATAGTGGCAATATATCTTTCAACATTGAAGTATCTATTGATAAGGCTCTTAGTCTTCACTCCACTCTGTATATCCCAAATGTTTATCTATATGATGAACATGTCTGATTTTGGCAAAACCTTGATGACTCTGAGTTGAGAGGCTAAAACAACATTATTGAAGATATGGTTAGCTTTGATGATATCTTCAATCTTGTCTGATATGATATGAGAATTAGTATTCTCAGAGATATAAGGAATACCAATGATCTTGAGAAATGATTTGGATTGAGGTAGTCTCAGAGACTCCACATTATTCACATCAACACTATATGAGTTCTTCATATATTTCTCAATGGTTTGTAAATTGAGATTGCTAGCTACTTTGTTAGTAGTGATAACTAACCTGCTTTTTTCTATGCGAATGAAGTCAGCCATGACTTGTGACTTAATATTCTTCAATGCTCTGTTGATGTTAGTAACATGAGTGCTTGAATCATTCATAAAGTTGTTAGCATTAGTAATGGTCATAGGAACAATAACTTGTTTTTGAGAAGTGTCAGGTGTGGTTTACACCCAGGGTGAAAGTCTGCAAGAAAGACTTGAAGATGTGTAGACTTGTGGAATGACCTTGGCTTCAGCTTATGTGCTACACTATCTGTCTGCCATGTGGTCACAACTTCAGATGATAGGAAGAAGTCCAAGATAGAAGTGAGTACTGATTTGATACATCGCCATTGAACACTGGAGATCGAGTTCAATAAGAATTATCTTCATCAATTATCAGACTAGTGAATTACAGTTTAACTACTAGTCTTATATACAAACAGATATTATAAGAAGTGCTCAGAGTTTCAGTAGTAAAGCCACTATTAACCCAAGCAGAGGTTTTAGTGTTGAGACACTGACAGAGGTAACTCTGTCATGGAAGACCGAGTTGAATAGGAGTATCTCTGCCATGGAAGATGGAATACTCAGATGGTTGCAATACCACTGTAAGGCATGTTATGAGAAAGGTGGCTGCCATAGAAGGTAGGCTTGTATAATTTGGAGATAATATCACTGCAAGGATGTAATTTCTGGACAGGTGGACTTGCATATGACAAGAAGGTCCCTTGGTGGTTATGTTGAGATATGGTTTTGGTTTGCTCTTACTACTGATGATTTTTTGAATGTTTTTGATTTTTTATTTTGAAGATTTGGGGATGCTTTCTTAATTCTCAAAGTATCTCTGGCTATGTTGATGTTTTGAGATAAAACTTGAGCATATTATTTTTTCTCTTGTATAGAAGAGTTCTTGAAGAACTTTGAGATTTCCACAACTTCTTTCAGAGATTTAGCTGGAATAAATGGGGGTAAAATGGAAACAGTAGCAGCTTTGTCAGTGTTTTTACCTTTGTTAGAAACAACATTTTTGGAGAGAAAAGAATTGAATTGAGTCTTAACCTTACATTTAAATAAAATTCTTGTTCACAATAAGATTATCCCACTGAGACTCATAAAGAGCTGAGATGAACCTCCAGGCTGCTTCACTAATGCCTTCAAGGTCCTTGACTTTGTTCACTTTGTTGTCTATGATGGATTTGTTAAGAATATATTTTTGCATCCTTTTGAGAGATTTCTTAATAGATTTGATATCAGATGTAAAATGCTCTAAAGAACCATAAATCAAAATGGCATGGAAGTTACCATTCCAAGACTCTGTGTTATAATGTGTATGAGGACTAACATTTTTCTTTTTCTTTTATTTATTTCTCTTGATTTTATATTTCTTTTCTTTTGAATTTCTTTTTCTTTTTATTAATGATGAAGATGCATGTGATACTGCAGTCACATGACATATCACATAATGTGAGGTCATAGGCCTACAGCAGACTAGAGTGGTCTTGATGGATGACGTCAAGGAGTGTGTTAACTGCATAACTACCTTATAGTATACACATAGTACACTTATGGACAACTCATGGATGATGCATGGACTTTAGGGTAGGGTAATTATTAGGTAGCACAAACCATGTGTAATTTATATAAATAGGGTAGCAATACAGCAGAGACTCCTTGTTGAGTTCTCTTATGATTCCTATATTGATAGCCTACTGAGAGCTTTGCTGCCTTGTGTGATTATTGGACTTCGTGTCTAGTGATTGCCACAACACTCTGGGTCTAGGGCTTGGTTAATATCATAAGGTAACTGTACTTCAAACATGTTGTTGCTATGATTGCATTAATTGTCAAGGGCCAGTCTCTCTGGAGGAATATATTGCTGGGAAGAGTTGAAGGTTATGCCTTCAATTGGAATACATTGGTTCATTGTATTGTTAGTAGGGTCAGCCACCATACTGACTTGAATGTTCTTCTTCCCCGGTGTCACATACAACAATTGAGGTGAATTGATGGGCTCTATTATAGCATTGCTATCATTATCATTGTTCATCGTCATTCTATCATGGTAGGCAACCAATGATACAGTAAAAGAAATGGAGGTTTCCCTAGAAGATGGTTTGTCAGGAGCCAGAGTACAACCCCTCACCTCATTGTAATTGTCAGAAGTATTTCTGACAGCATTTAAGAAGTCCATCCCCATGTAGCCAGATGTATTCATGGTTGGTAAAGTCATATCTGAAGTAGAGTCCGTTTTTGTTGAAGAAAGAAAGTGTTTATTCCCAGTTTCTCTTAAAGGCGCTACCATACGAGACGGTGGACAAGGAGAGAGAAGGGATGTGACGGCCTGTCTACATACTCCATGTAATAAATTGCTGATTTAATAAATTCATATTTAGGACCACGTGACTGTCCATCACCCACCCAGCTTGATTAAACATTCTTCAAAAGAGATTCTGTAAAATGGACCATTTGGACCTCGATACGCTTATCGCACAGATTACTTCCTCCAATAACCCTCGAGAGCTGAATAACTATCTTCGAAATATACCGAACGACACACGAGAAGTCGTCCTTGCGAGCACACTTTCTTCAGGTCAAGATCCTCTGGGAATCTTAGATGTCAGGGTCAATACTCTTGGAGTTTTGTATATTTTGTGCGTACAATCTCGTCCCAAATAACTGAATATCCGTAATTGAAACCAGATTGGCACTCAGGTCTGCCAGGATGATTGTTCATGGCGCTGTGCC
>Ga0157359_1000105_pt1 | contig 24818 bp, 13 predicted proteins | sample AttcapACBM3_FD_111482 | JGI IMG/M metagenome (GOLD analysis project Ga0157359, IMG submission 111482) | Fungus gardens microbial communities from leaf cutter ant in Botucatu, State of São Paulo, Brazil - Atta capiguara ACBM3 | ecosystem: Host-associated > Fungi > Mycelium > Unclassified ...
AATCATTAAGAAATCCAGTACTTTCTCCTAGTCTCTAAGACAGTTCTCAATGTGTTGGTAAGTCTTCAGACTTATTGGACTTGCTCTCCAAAGCCAGTTCTAGAACTGGAAAATAAGTACATTCAAGAGAGAGACCTCAAACTTGTTATATTGCAAGGTGCCTCTCTGTCAGAGTTGTGAATGATGGACTTGACTTTATTCTATTTTCTTTCTTTTTATTTTATTTTTCCATTTGCCATTTATTTTATTTTTGGTTTTTATTTTCACTTTTCTTTATTTTGAACTGAGACAAAGAGTGTGATCACTGCTTCTTTCTCTCTTACCACTATCTTGTATGGTAGTGCCCAAAAGAGAATTAGTGAATACATTAAATCCTTTTACTTCTAATACTCAGCTTTCTACTACTCACATTACCCACAACAATAACAATATAGATATGGAGGTAGACACCCCAAGAGAAAGATTAGCCATTTCAAGTATTAATGTCTTCAGAGAAGCATTGGCACATTCAAGTGTTTCTTCCATCCTATATGTTGAAAGGATAGAAGCACAGAATAATGATCCCTCTTGGGTAGACTAGGTTAACAAATTTAATGAATCTCAAGGCTTTTCACTGTTATACACTACCTCCAAAGATAGGGAGGTCAACACTTGCAACAAGGCCACAGCACCTGACAACATGCCTAATCCACATGGTGAAGGTATTAACAACTGTGGTACAAACACATGCACTCTTCAAGGACTTGAAATGTCTACTATCTCTTATGAAGACAATAAACCTGCTGAACTGAACTCTTGGGATAGAGAAACTCTTCCATTATCTCTTTTTATTAACATTGACACCAAGAATATTTCAACTTTGCTTTTATGAATGGCTGACTTTATTCAAAATAGAAAACTGGCAAGTAAGACTGAAAAAGACATTCCTTCCATTACAGGATTTGGTTAGGCTATCTGGTTGTTCATCTCATCCATGAATGAAGTGAGATAGGATATCTTAAAAACTAATAATCAAGATAGAATGTTTTGACAAAGCATTTCTACCAAGTTTACTGTAAAGAATATACACAATAAATCTAGCAAGGAAGTAGAGACAAGTAACTTGGGTAAGAAGGCTGAAATTTCAAGAATTCTGTCTTCTATTCTACCCAGATCTAGTAAGAAAGTTTTTTTCCAAAAAAAAGGTAAGAATTCAACAAAGAGTTCTAATAACAAGAATATATGATTGTATATACAAGTGTCTTCCTCCAACATCAAGGAAAATTTCCCTAACCTTTCTTTAGAGAAAATTAAGAAAGTCCATAAAACTATCAATGAACCAAGAAAGATAAAGCCAAGGATAAATATGACTATAAAGGAACCCTTAAGAAGGCAGGTAATTGTACCAATGAGTACTAATAATGCTTAAAAATTCATGTCTTTGTCCAGTGAACACATTGCTAACATTAACAGCATATTAAAGAATAACAAGTCCAAGGTCATAGCTGACTTTGCTCATGTGGATCATTAAGGATTCATTATTACTACTAACAAAGTTACATCTCTGACTAATCTTAATACTATTGAGTACTATTGAGGGTTACATCAAGAACATTGATGTCATTGATTTGGAGGATATTATAACTTCTCATCTCTCTTAATCTAAATTCTGTCTCAAAATTATAGATATTCCTTATATCATGGAAGACACTAACATTTCCATCAATTCTAGCATTGTTAAAACTATCATCAAGCATATCTTTAATAATGTGTGTCTTGTATCTAAACCATGTGTCATCAAAGTATCACCTAAGTCTAATATAGTGATCATCTAGATAGACATATAAGATATACAGAGTGGTGCAAAAGCTAAATACTTAATCAATAAATGTTTCAATGTTAGCAATTACATTGCTACTGTTCAAGGAGAGAACATGAACCTGAGAGTTCTCTAGTGCAAAAATTACTAGAAATAAGAACATACTGCTTTCATGTGCTGAGCAAAAGATTTGAGATGTGTTAAGTGTAACAGATCCTACAAAGTTGAGCACTATAGACATTTCATATAGTGCTGTAAAGTAAATATCAAAACCAACCCACCTAGATTGGAAACTAAGCAAGGCAAACTATGTTCTCACAGCTTTAAATGCTTGAACTGCAAAGACAATTATCATGCCAATTCTAATGTCTGCTCCTTTTAGAGATGTTGTTTTAATAAAGAACAATATGCAAAAAAATATCAGGAGTTTTGTGACAATAGAAACAAGTTAATTTGCTTGGTTGTGGGTAAAGTGAGTATATGATTTTAAAAAATCTCCAACTTTTTTCACAGAATGTTTATAAGAATAGAATACTCATAGATATTATCTTAGAAAATGAAAAATATTTCAACATTCTTTTCATTCTAAAATCCCTATAGTCATTTATTCATACCATTCCAAGCTCTTCTAGTGAGAAAGGAGACAAAGTAGTAGATACTCCAAATCATTCAGATTGCTTTATCTTTTCTAGGCTTTTGACTAATAATCATAATCACCTAAGAGTGTATATCAATACATGACTCATTTATTTACATTTCTCTTTAAGAAAGGATATTTTCAATCACAGAGACATTAACTACTAGTATCTTAAGAATACTGAAGCTAATCTTTATAATATCCTAGTCATGGTAGAAGACTTCAAAATTAGAGACAGTGATTGGGATCCATTCTATCCTTTTCACTCAACTCATAGTGACTCTTTATTAGAAATTACTGACTCTTTTGACCTTAAATTATCAAGCCCCATTCAACAGGTACTAACTTGTTATGCTGATAATACTAATAACACAAACTCAGTTATTGATTTACTCTTCCTTCCTTCAAATTCAATTGAAATAGATAACTACCATATCCTACCTGAGCTACAATATTCATTAGATCACACTTCATTAACTGTGACACATTGTGTGACTAGGTTATAACAGTTGTAACAGTGACATTATACTAAACCCTAATTCTAAATAAAATAGAAACAAGTATGAAATAAAAATAAAAATAAAATATAGTCCTACATTCACAACTCTGACACTTTCAAGTACTCTTATTCCAATTATGTCAGCATTGTTTCACTGGATTTGAATGTAGTCTGGAGAGTATATAGGATAGTTACTACTTTTAGGAGACTCTATCCTATTCTCTTAGGTCTTTTCTAAAGGTAAGCATTACTTGTACAGTAGTTAAGATTATAAACTTAGGTCTTTTCTGAAGTGTAAACTCTACTAAATTCCACAGACTTGCTCTGTTGTTCTAACAGTAATTTGGTGATGTAAGTGGTTTTTTTGAGTATTCCTAGAATGTAGTTAACATTTCTATCATAGAAGAATTTATTTAAGAAAAATATTAATATTGAACTATTATCAGAAATAGTAAAGAAGAAGTAAACTTTATCTTAGAACTTACCAAAGTGATAGGAAATATTGATACTTCAAATATACCAGATAAAGAGTCCCTTGAATGCATAGTTGAAGAATACAGTTTCTTGGAATCTATCTGGTACAAACATTCATGTTATGTTAATATTACTGAATGTTCCAAAATATGGTGGAACAAGGAATGCTAGGTCAAAATGACCAATTACAGATCCTCCAAGACTTTTCAAAAAAGTTATCAAAAAGACAAAATATGTATTCTTTGATAAAAGAAAAATTCAAAAAATTGCTTCAAGAAATCACAGACCTTAGAACCTTATGAACAGGGTCAAAAAGTGCAAATTACCAGCAATCAAAGCACTGTAATTCAGTAGGCAATCCTACATTGAAATCAACAATCTTTGGCAGATATTACATTAAACCTTCAACTTAGCATAAAATTGTCAAATCGACTTCTGTCTATTAGATAAGTTTTCATTGAAACAAATCTTGGAATGGCTACCTTTCTCAAGTGAAGAATTCAAGAATGTTATCGATAAATATAACAATTCATCCACTCCTGGGCTGGATTAGGTTTTTTGGAAACATCTCAAGATAGTCATCAAAAACAAGATATGTCTTACCAATATTGTTAACATTGCTAATATATGCATCAACATAGGTTATTGGCCTTCTCATTTCAAAATATTTTTATCTATCATCATTCCCAAGCTCAATAAAATAGCTTATGACTTTCCAAAAATATTCAGACCAATTGTTCTTCTGAATACTTTGAGAAAACTAATTGAGAAGATCATCAGTGTAAGACTCCAGTTTCAACCAATATTAAAGAACTTCATATATCCAAATTAACTAGGAGAGTTGAAATAATATTTGACTACTGATATAGAAGTATTTCATTTACTTGGGATGGGTCAAAAGTCTTCAAACAAGTACTTTGGCCTTTGACATTGCTTAGTTTTTTCCTTTACTCAATTATGAGCTTGTTTATCTAATCCTGGACAAAGCTGGTTTTAATCAAAATATTTCTTCTTTCTTCTCTAATTATTTAATTGGTAGGAAAACTCAATATTTGTGGAACAATTTCATTTCTCCTATCTTCAATGGAGATGTAGGTGTAAGACAAGATTCTGTTCTCTCTTCTATTCTTTCAGCTCTTTATATTTCATCTTTATTTCATATTTTTGAGAAAAGGTTAAAAAATCTCAATATCTCCATCTCTCTTCTTTCTTTTGTTGATGATAGTCTTCTTATTTTACAAGTAAAATTTTTGGAAAAAACAAATGCTTATCTTTTCTGTAGTTAGAACATCATCTCATCTCTATTTAATCAGTTCAGACTTGTAATAGAACATGGAAAATCTAAAGTTTTTTACTTTTCTAAGTTGCACGGAATTTTTAATCCCCTCCTCTTAATCTTAGTCTTCTTGGAGGTCTCATACTTCATTCTAAAGATACCTGGTGATATCCAGATTTCTCCTTTGACAGGAAACAGACTTTTGACAACATGTCAACTTTTATTCTAATAAGATGTTGACATGTTGTCAAATACATGAAAATACTAGGAAATTCAACAAGAGGACTTCTCTCTTATCAAAAGTGACTTCTATATAGGATGTGTATTATTCCCATCACACTTTATGGTTTTTCCTTATAGTTCTTCAATAAGACTCTTCTTTCATATTCTCTTAAGAAACTCAGAAAAATACAACAAAAAGCTGCTATTTGGATCATAGGTGCTTTTTACACCTCTCCCATATAGGGAGTTGAAGTCATTGCCAGTTTGATTTCTATCTATCTATATCTCTAGAAACTTGACAGTAGACATCAAATCAGAACTTTGATATTACTGTTGAACTATATAATTAGTACTCTTCTAAAAAGAAGACATACTAACAACCTTCTCTCACATCATTTCTCTTTGAAGAATATAACTTCCAAGCAGTGACTAAAAATCAAGAGTTCTGTTGTGAACAATAATAATTATCTCAATGGAATTTTTCCCTTATTTGATTCTCTTAATAATGAATTTTCTCCTAGCTTCAGATTAATTGACAATTATTCTAGTTATTTTTATTTTTATCAAGCAAACTGCAAAGATAAAGAAAGCAAGGCCACTTATCTTTGTAAACTCAATAATATTTTCACAAAAACATTATCAAATCCTAATACTATTATTGTTGTTTCAGACACTAGCATTAGAAATAATATTGCTATATCCATATCACATATCCATTCATATTCCAACAATATCAAGAAGACTATCTATCATGCTGTCAACATCACCTTAACTGAGGCAGAATTATTCTCCATTAAATGTAAGATTAACCAAGCTGTTCAATTTTTATGTACTACCTATATCATTGTCATTACTGATACTATTTACTCAGTGCAATGTGTCTTTGATTCTATAGTTTACCTTTATCAATTACAATCAATCACTATAGTGAAGGATCTCAGAACATTTTTTAACAAAAATTTGATAAATTCCATCAAATTTTGGAACTATCCAAGTAATAATAAATAGTCCCATTATAAGTCAGTTAATAAAGACACAAAGAAATTCAATCTCTTCTTAATATTTCCTTGAAAAGTGTTATGGGACTTCAATAAAAAATAAGAATACAACAACATCATTAAAAACTGGCAAATGATATTCCAAGCTTCAGAACTCAAGAATAATCACTTTCTTAACCTTCAAAATAATGAACTTTGTATAATCAAACTCTTATATACTAAGGGGGGTTTATGGATCAAGCAATTTGGTTATTCAAACTTGCTTTGTACAAGAGTCATGAGAGCTATTACAAATCATGCTTCTATAGAAGAATATCACCTAAGGTTCTTTCTGGAAGAAAACTTTAATTGTTTATGTGGAATAATTTTACTCTTATAGAAGTTATAAGAACTATCTATGGTCCTGATTCTGTTCCAACACCCTCTCCTGATATTGTGATAGCTGTTAATATATCAGAGGCTGAAAAAGTTACTTTCACTCTAGTCTCTAATAAAAAATACAAAGAAAAAAGCAAAATTTCTTTTCTTTCTTCCATGTCTTTCTCTGACTCTAGAAGCAAGATATTACTTATTTCACAGGCTTCTCCTTTTCCCAAAGCTGTGACAACCTGTACTGGTTCAGCTGTGATATCTAGTCTAGCTATAACAACCTCTAAGACTATTAAGCTTAGATGGTACCTTCTTCTATTTTAAGCCTAAGTCTAAGATCAGATACTTTGCTTAGACTACAAAAGCCAATACTACTCAGCAAGCTTCAAGGTTTGCTCTTATTTCATCTCATAAGGACTTTTTATGATTGTTATAGCTTAAGAAGGCATTTTCTAACCTCTTTTAAGTTAAAATCATTTTATACACCAGGCTAGTGTCATATGCCAAGTCCATTTATCTGTAAAATACATCTCTGCAGTGATACTGCATTCTCAACTTCTATTATACAAGCATATCTTCCATGGTAGCCACCTTTTTCATAACATATTTTCATGGCAGTGTTGCAACCATCCAGATATTCCATCTTCTATAACAGGAATACTCCTATCTGACTTGATCTCCTATAGCAGAGTCCTTACTCCTGTCAGTGTCTCACTACTGAAACCTCTACTTGGAGCGATAGGGGTTATATTACAAAAACCTCAAGCATCTTCTATATTTCTTTCTTATATATAAGATTAGTAGTTACACTGTAATTTGCTAGTTTGATAATCAATGAAGATAACTCTTATTGAACTTGATCTCCAGTGTTCAATAGTGACACACCAATCAATACTTACTCCTATCTCAGACTTTTTCCTTTTTATCTGAAGTTATAATTATATAACAGTCAGATGGTACAGCATATAAGCTGAAGACAAGGTTATTCCACAAGTTTGCATATCTTTAAGCCAACTCTGTAGACTTTTATCTTTGGTATGAACCACATCTGACAGCTAGCTTAGGTAGTACAAGTGCTTCTTAAAGAAGTATCAGTTGTTCCAGTATTTCAAGGATACTTAAAATGACAACCCATAGGCTTATTAGATAGCAAGTTCTAATTCTACTTGATTCTTCTACTATAGAAATTATTGTAACAAATATTGCTTTAGCAGTTGAGTCTTGTAAAACAATGGCTTGGTTGAGGCTTACTTTAAACTCAGAGTAAAGTCTGTTTATAAGATATAGGATAGTGTGTCTATATCTACTAGTTCTGTTACTTTAATAGCAGAGCTGAAAGTAATTAAGCAGTAGCTAAAGAAAACTGCTTATCTCAATAAGATTACTAAGATAGAGTCTTATTTGCCTTAGTATAAATCTTTTCCAAAAGTTTTAGGTATCTTTTACTGAAACTCTAGTACTTCTTTGCCTATTACTTCTACTTAGATAGTAATAGCTCTTTTTAGCTCTTCACTCTTTGAATGTTATGATTAAAGACTTAAAGTGTTTAAATACATAAAAAAAACCTTGTATTAAAGTTAACACAAGAGAATTCAACAGAATTCCAAGTACAAAGTGTCTATCTTATATACACTGGACTAATAGTCTATGCTATACTAAATCTAGCCTATCCTAAAAAGCATATGTTATTTATAAGGTTAATATATGGTAATGTTAGGGTTAAAAAAAGGAATCTTGTATTAGGGTTAACACAAGAAAACTTAATAGAGAACTCAGTACAGAACAGTCTATCTTATATATGCTAGGCTACTGGTCCATGATACAATACCATTAATCTACCATATATTATTCATAAAGTCAACATATATCAAACACATTGTAATAATATCTTTCCTTCCCAAACCTTCTACTATGTTTCATTATGACATGTGATTATGTGACAGTGTGACAGAGACATGTGACGTCATGTTGTGGCAACCACTTAGTACAAAGACCAAATAGCATCACTTAAGTAAATCTCTTAGAAAGGCAAATATCTCATAGGGATTACAAAAGAACTTGACAAGGAGTCTCTGATGCATTCCTACCCTATTTATATAAATTACACATAGTCTATTACACTATAAGGTGAATATACCATTAGTATATATTTTAATGTTATTTTTCTAGCTTCTTCTCCCAGAGTCTGGGCCTATGACCTCACATCATGTGACATGTTATGTAACCACAGTCACATGCCTCTTTATTGTCCAACAGAAAAAGAAAAGAAAATTCAAAAGAAAAGAAATATTAAATCAGGAAAAATAGATAAAAAGAAGAGAAAAATGTTTATGTCCAAGCACACCATAACACATCATGCTAACCCTAACACTGGATTTCAAAATAGAAAATAAAAGGAAAAAAATACAAAATGAGAGAGAAAATAAAATAAAGTCTACTATTCATGATTCTGACAGATGAATATACTATGATATTATTGTTCCAGAATCTTTTATATCCTTCTGTGTAATGTGTGATCATGTGACCATGACATGTGATGGATATGTGACATCACACCAACCCCTAATCCTAAGTCTAAAAATAAGAAAAAAAAATGAAAATGAAATTGAAAATGAGAAAATGAAAAATAAATAGAGTCTACTGTCTTCAATTCTGACATTAAGGATGTCTTATTAGTGTTATGATTTTAAGCTTGGCTCAAATTGCAACTTAGGCCAAGACTCAAGTAAAAGAGGAAGGAGATGATTAATTGATAAAGTATAAGAATATAGGCTTATATCTACAGCTATATATATCTAGTGACTATGAAGAAAGATAAAGACATCCTTAAGAAAACAATAAGGAAAGAATGAAGAAAACATGGGGAGATCTCTACTACTATATGAGATGTTAACTAATATAATATAAAGAGAATATAAAGTGTAGTAAGTATGAGTTAAAGATTGAAACAAACTCCAACATATGTTTAAGTTATGACAGACATGAGGTAGTGATAATAACAATTAGCATCTCTGCTTTATACTATAAAAACATCTCCTAGCTCTGATATATCAGTGATCTAAATTGATATTTAGGACTACTAGAGAGGGTCTATAAGTAGAACTCTTATTCATTTAACTTTGGGCAACATACTGTTATGCATTCTGAGATTGCTCAGTATCACAATTGCTAGTGCTGGGGATACCCAACACCTGCTTGTTATGTTCAAGATGTTAAATGTCAAAAATATAGTAGTCTATACAGAGTAAAAAACCACAGACTCTTGGCTTGGTATTGCAAGGCCAATTGTCTAACTCTTTTAGAGAGACTACTGCAGCTAGTATACCTTGTTCTCACACTTTCAAGTATTTAAACTGCAAAAAAGATCATGTTGCTGATGACAACAGGTATTTATTCTAGTGCCATTGTTTTGACAAGTAATGGCATGCTAACAAGACTGCTAAGATATACTCTGGACAAGCCAACCATAGTATTATAACTAGCTCCAGTAGAGGATAGTCAATGAGTATGTGTAGTATAACTATTACAAAATGTTTGCAAGAAATATACTCTGATGGACAGCCTTCTTGAAATATAGAAAGACTTGTATGATATTTTGTTCATTCAGAAACTTCTCTAGAATTTTATTTGCTTTGCACTATCTATTACAACCTCCAACAGATATGAAGTTGTTGGTACTCCTATTAATCCAGATTGAACCCAAATAGTCTAATTTTTATAGAAACTTGAACAGATATCTAGATTTATTTACTTTAGATTGTCCAGACTTTATTTTGTTTTCAGAAAAGATATAGTTGACCACAGAGATATTCAGCTTCTATTCTTCTTCAATAGAGAAAGGTGTCAGTTTCTTATGAATGTCTACTGTGACAGTCTTTGTACTGTTATATACTTCTTATATAATCAAACTCTGAACATCCCTGACTTATCATATATAGGAGGAAACTTTAATATCAGAGATGTTGAATGAGACCATTTATCTCTTCATATCTTACAGCTAGCCAGATCTAGAACTTAGCAAACTCTTATAGTTTTGTATGCTTTGTTCCAGTGCTTTCTATCCCTACTCACTATTTGGACATTTAAAACTATGCTAACACCTTATTTACTTAGGCATAAGTTGTGCTCAAGTCTCCCATTGCATTGAGCCTGATCTCAGATAACTCTCAGACTATGTCTCTCTTATATTTGATCTTCTTATTACTCCAGAGAATATTTATGTGTACAGGATGGTCCTTAAACATAATGGTGAAGAGAAAGTAGTCTTTTTGCTCTCTATAAGTAAAGAGCTCTTTTAATATGACTTCTACACTCTAGACTTTGTTGCTGGTCTCAACTAACTTTCTGAGACAGTCTCATGGCTCTTTAATGACTGCTAGGCTACTTATGTAAAGAGAATTATGGTTATTACTCAGTCCAAGAAATAGTGGAAAAAACTGTACTGGAGACTTACAAGTGAACTAGAGAGCAATGACAGGAGTCAAGCAGAAAAATAGTGTTTACTAATGTGCAACAAGAACTATGCAACACTAGCTCTTAAATATGTACTAAAGAATTTGAAAGGAAACAATATCAGTATTAGAAACTTATAGAGAAGATAGAAATAAGAATATAATAAAAGATTAAAACATATAATAAAAGGGCACTTGTGAACACAAAAAGGTATAGTTAGAAAGGATGTCAAAGGAATAACAAGCTCCCTTGGAAAATTTAGTAAATTACATAGCTCTTTGAAAGCATACAACAACATTATTCATTCTAGATGATGTATCTTAAAGGCATCCTTCAAGTTGAACCTTACAACTGATGATACCAACTGATACTCACCTCACTAGCCTGTTTTAGACTGCTAGAACTCCCTGAAACTTATTTGAAAGTGATATCTTTGTACTAACAATACATACTCAAGAAATAGCAAATGAACTGCTCATAAGTGGGAATTATTGGATAGATGTTCTCTATTTGTCTCCCTTTCACTTGTGGCTCATATATTAGTCTAAAAAAATACAAAGAATAGAAACTGAACAAATAACAAAAACAAGTTTGGAATCTTAGAAGTATATGGTTCTCTCTCAATTTACAGCCTAATATTGGCCTAATGACTTTTTTCTACTTGAAAGTGATAATTCCTTTTATTTTATAACATTTTTACTGGCTATTTCTACTTATGAATCTCTTCCCAGCTCATTCTGCTTCTGATTTCTTGTGTTTATGTCTTAATTTGTATCCCAGATACCTATACAAGTTCTGACCATGCTTGTGAGTACTCTTTCTTTGTAGTTAGTCCTTTATAAGTCCTATAGTATTCTCTATCCTCAAATACCCTATACATGAGATCTTGTTTGTCTAACAGATACTACATCATCTAAGAGTACAAGTTCTTCTTACTAATGCTTTAAAGAAGACTTTAAGTACTTGTAAAACCTATAAGAGTATGTTTATTTGTAGAAAAGCATTTTCTAGTGTAATAGTACTCTAACTGGTTCTCTTTTTGCTCTACAACTAGACTGGCCAAGTGACACTTTTTTTATAATAGGATTTCTGAAATTGCATTTACCAACAAAAAACCTTGAAATCTAATAAGCTGGATCAAACAGCATAAATTATCTGTAGTAAAGGTCATTTACTTTTAGAGGCAACTCTGAAATGACCTTCCAGACTTGTGAAGTGCTCTCTACCAGTCCTATAATACTACAGCTAATCACTCTATTAACCTCTTTATTCTAAATAAGGCCTCTGGCCAGGCTACTTGCTCTTGGGTGCCATTTTCAGTATTGGAGATACAGAAGATACTTAAGGTCTGCTTTAGTGTTTCTACTCCAGGTTCTGACTATATTACTTAGTGGTATCTCAAGCTCATTCTTGCTAATAATATTTATATTATAAGTATTCTCTCTTTGGCTAATGTATGTTTATTGCTGCAACATTAGCCTAGACACTTCAAGAAGTTAGTTTCTGTTATTATATCCAAGCTAGGTAAACCTACTTATAATATTTCCAAGGCATTCAGGCCTATTGCCTATTGTTCTGCTCAATATGCTTGGCCAGCTCATTGAGAAAATGATTGCTAAACAACTCCAGTTTGATGCTGTCAAGCACAGTATTCTTTATTCTAACTAGCTTGGAGACTTGACCTAATAGTTTACTAAAGATACTAGTATATTGTCATATGTCAAGTCTACCCATTCTGAAGATATATTCCTATAGCAGTATGTATTAAAGTGGAAAATGGTATACTCTAATAATTTTTATTTTATTTTTTATTTTATTTTCATTTCAATTTATTTTTCTTTATTCTATTTTTAGAACTATAGTTAGGGTTAGAGTGACAAGATTACGCTGTCACACAGCAGGTCACATCAGATGACATAGTCACAAGTTATGAGACATATGGAAAGATATGAAAGGTTCTGGAAGAATGACATTATATAACATGTACAACATGCATTGACCTTATGGCATACACATGGTCGTCATTTAGGGTAGGCTATAATTAGCTTGCATGGACCATTATGTATTAGTATATAAGGTAGACAATCTTGTACAAAGTTCTCTATTGAGTTCTCTTGTATTAACCCAATACAAGGTTTTTTCTCTTGATTAACCCTAAGATCTTGAGTTTGTAACAGTGTGGTTATTACAATATCTCTAAGACAAGCCCATCATTCTTGCAACATATCTCTGTAGTGTTGATACAACAATCTGAATATCTAGTTTTTCATGATAGGAATACTTCTATCAAACTCAGTCTTCCATGGCAGAGTTCTTTTATCTAACCCCTATCAGTATCTCACTACTGAAATCTCTACTCAGTGTGATATACTGAAACTCTGAGCATCTCTTATATCTCTGACTTGTATATAAGACTAGTAGTCATACTGTAATTTACTAATCTAATAATCAACAAAGATAACTCAATCTCTGGTATTCAACAGCAATATACCAAATCAGTACTCACTTTCATCTTGAACTTCATTCACTTATCTAAAGTTGCAACCATGTGGTAAACAGGCAGTATAACACATAAACTGAAGCCAATGTCATTCTAACAAGTCCATATTACTCATTCTAACAAGTTCATATTACTGAGCTCATTGTATGGAGTTTTCATACTTTACATATTTCCAAGCCAAATCCCACAGACTTTCACTTCCTAGTGTGAACTGCATCTGATATATGATTCCAATGTACTTGGCTTGAGCTGGCTGGGCTAAGAGACTTAAAAACTGATATAGTAGTATTTGATATTGTATAATTCTTTTTCTTTTTGAACCATAGCATGCTTACTTTGATTTTTAGACACTTTGGATTTCCAGACTGTATTGTAGACTTCTTTTATGACTATTTTGTAAGTAAATTAACTTAGTACTCCTGAAACTTATTTCTCTCTAGTGCTTATGATATAAATATATGTATAGAACAAGATTCTGCACTTTTTCTTATTCTTTTAATACTCTATATTATATCTCTTATTTGCATTTTTAAACCTAAGACTCAAGCTCTTAACTTAAATACTTCTATTGTCATGGTATACTTGGACACTAACAATTTATTTTGATTTTGATTTTCTTTTGAATGATAAAGAAACATATGACTGCAGTCACATGATGTATCACATAAGGTGATATCATAGGTCTGGAACAAAGTAGAAGGAACTAGAATAATAATGTCAAAGGTATGTTCATCTTGTGGTAATGGTATGGTAAACTCATAAACAATATATGTATTTTAGAATAGAATATTTATTACTAGCACAGACCATCTATATATTGTATAAATAGTGTAGAAATGCATCGGGAACTCCTTGTCAAGTTCTCTTGTGATCCCTATGAGATACTTTGTTCCTAAGTTTACTTAAGTAGTTAATTAGTTGTCTTGACTAGTGGTTACTATAACATCTATTCTCTTATTTTTTGATAATGATATTCTAATATCTCAGGGAAAATATATAATACAACTCTGTCAGAACTTTATAGTAGTTATAGAGTAGTTACAAACTTGATGGTGTTATTTGGCTTAGTCATGGAGTATAACAAGTTAGAAATCTTTTATTTTTCTAAAGTGTATAATGACTCTAATCCAGAGCTAGACCTCTTAGCAATTGGTATCTCTACTCTGAAGCCCAAGACATACTGGAAATACTTAGGCTTCTACTCTGATCAATGCCTATTCTTTAAGAAATATATTTGTTGTTACTCTATCAAAATATTGTCTATTATTAAAGTAGTGGGCATGCTTAGAAACTTAACAAGAGATCTTTTACCACTTCAGAAATAGCTTCTGTGTCACTCTTGTGTTATACTTATTGCTATCTATAGCTTTTGACTCTAATTCTTTGCTAGAGTATCTATTAAGGCTTAGATATTGCTTTTAACAGCTGTATAATTGTTAGAATTGCAAATGATGGACTTAATAATTTTAATTTAATTTTAATTTTATATTAGGATTTAAGATTAGGGTTAGCATGATATCATATATTACTGTTACAAATTGTCACATAACATGCCTTGGTATTATATATTAGTTACTGTTACATGATACTGTTACTGTCACACTGTCACATGATCATATGTCATGATAAAATATGGTAGAAAATTCTAGAAGGAAATAATGTCACTACAATATGTTTGACACATATTAACCTTAAGAATAATACATAGTCTTTAGGGTAAGTTAATAATATTATGGCACAGACCAGTAACTTAGTATATATAAGGTAGACAAGTTTGTACCAGGAACTCTATTAAGTTCTCTCATACTGATCTAATATAAGATTTTCTTTCTTATCTTAACTCTTTGAGATTTGAATTGTAATAATAATGCAATACTGCTCTTTAGATATTGGAGTATATTTTGTACTTCACTCACTGGTAGAATTGAGGCTTTAACAGACCTTATTCTGATTTAACTCCATCTAAAGAAGCCAGTTTAGCAGTCTTATCTTAGGATTATTACCCTTTCTTTATAACATACACTAATATCTTTACTTAGTACTAGAAACTCAAAGAGTGCTTGTCTTTACCCACAATTACTTTCCCTCTTAAATAATACCTAGTATACTCATTTGAAGGGCCTTCTCCTAGATACTGAAGTATCACTTCTAAATCTCACTAAACACTTCAACCCCTTTGATGCTGAGGCTATACCAGGTTGTAGGCTGCTAGACAGCTTTCCTGATTATATTTCCTTTCATCCTTATAATTGCTCAAGTCTTATTGATTACATAGCTTATCTGAAGTCTCTAGACTGTCTTTGTCTTGAAGTAAAGTGGTCTCTTTCTCCTTCACTTTTATTATTGTTACTGATATAAGTGCTATATCCCCCCAGAAATATGCAAGCTGTCTTTGCTGTACATTTCTGGGAACTAGACCACCAGATGTTGTCTTTCAAAGTTCTAGCTGGTAGAACAACTGCTTCTGATGCTAAGCTGTTTGCTATAAGACTACTCTCTTATATTAGAGTAAACACAAGAGAACTCAATAAAGAGCCCTTTAAAAAGTAGTCTACCTTATATACCTATTTAGATGGTCTGTGCTAACTACTGTGCACCCTACCCTAAATGACCATGTGTTAGGCATAAGGCCAACATGCAGTGTACATATTGTATGATATCACCTCTTCTAGAATCTTCTATCTCTTTCCCTTATGTCTTGATCCATGACTGATCAACCCTAACTCTAAGTTCTATAAATAGAAAATATGAAAATAAATCAAAAATAAAATGAAAGTAAGAAAATAAAATAAAAACTAAGTCAACTTCTTCTGATCTTGATATACTAGTATAGATATTGAATATATAATTCTTATTACTAGCTTTCTAGGCTTTGCTAGAAAGAAAATAGACTGGGATTGTCTAAGCAAGACTGAGTGGTCTCTTCACCAAATAGTCCATAACAATGTGACCAATACTAGAGTAGCTACTAGACTTTATCCAGCAATATCTATTGATGTTCTTTGCTCTAATAGTACTACTTTATGTTCAGATACTTGAAGAACCTCCTTTAATTGTTCCACTGTTCAAGAGCACTATTTTCTGACTTTTAGAGGCAAGAATTGCAAATTTATTTAGCCTAGCTACTCCAAGAATAGTATGTTACAATTATAAGATCTTAGAGTGAATTAAGTAAAGAAATCTTATATTAGGTTAACACAAGAGAACTCAATGGAGTTTCTATGTACAATGTATCTATCTTATATACACTTGCTTATGGTCTGTGCTATACTAACCTAGCCTATCCTAAAAAGATATGTGTTTGCTTTAAGATTAATATATATAAAAACATACTATAATAACATTATTGCTTCTAGAATCTTCTATTGTATTCCATCATAACATATGATCATGTGACCTTGTAACTGTGACATATATCATTACATTAGCCCCTAACCCTGAGTTCCAAAATAGAAAGAAAAATAAAATAAAAATAAGAAAGAAATTGAAAATAATTAGAGTCCACTGTCTTTAACTCTGATATAATAGTTAGCTCACTTAGTTTGGCCAGTCAGTCACATTATGTATCAGAGAAACTAGAGCTATTCTTAACCATGCTTTTATTAAGGAGTATAGACAGTGCTTTTTTCCTAAAGAGTACACTCAGTGTCCATGTGGTTATTATTAGATAGAAACATATTGACATATCTTTGCAGACTGCTCTAGGTTTGTTCATAGTCTCTTGATTGATCTATCTCCATCAATTGAGAACTTTGTTGACTTCTTGAAAGAGCATCCAAGTGCTTTTGCTTTCTCTCCTTAAGAACAACCTCTCTCTTGTTAAAAGCTTCCATAGATGCTCAATTAGTTTGCTTTTCTGTTTTTATATATAATTTGTAGGTTGGTTGTAAGCAACCTTTATCTAGATTTCTCTTTGACTTCTGTTGTCACTAATAGTATTTTTTTGTTTGTGAAGAGAGTCTTTGTCTCTTGAGGCAAAAACTATAGGCTACTTGTTGTAAATAGTCTGCCATGAACTGTGATCAAGCACTGTAATAAATTGTTGAACAAAAAGACCTCAGTAGGCAACATTCACTATCTATTTACTATATAAAGATAGGTAGAATTTAAAAGATCAATAGATGAAATGATGAGAGAGAGTTATTACTCTAGTGAGATAATGTCACAAGTATCTGAGTAACAAAGATTACTATTTACTGAGTCAGAGATAAGTCAGTAATTAATGAGGAATTACTAAGTATTTTAGTAGTAAAGATTTCATAGTAACTCAGAAACATTCTAATTTCATCTAACTTCTTGTACCATGCATGTAATAAAGAAGTATTGATATAATAGACAATATGTCATACTTCTATTATACTTTGTGATATTTATAATTATGATTTGTCTATATTCTTAGACAAGATATAAAGTCAAGTTATTTAGTATTCCATCAAGTCTAGAGACTTGGATAACTACAACTCATGTTAATTATAGAAAGATCTCTTCTATTGATTAGTTCATTACTAATCTGTTGGAAACATCTGGTTCTAAGTATTTCTTCTGAAGTAAATTTCTTTATCTAGTATTTCTTATATAAGAGTACTTATTTAAGAGTATTTTGGGTTGATCTGAGATGGAAAGTATAGAGGGATCTTGATTTGAGCTTATATGCTGGGCCTAAGTGTCTGTAACATGGTTATAACTTTAAGATAACAAAAAAAGACAAAATTTCCTAGAGAAAAAGTTTCAAGTGTTATAAATAATAATGTCTTATACTCTATAGATGTTTGCATTATGTATTACATATATTGAACATATGTTGTAGTTTATTTCATTATTGTATTTCATATTTACTGTATTTGAATATTTTTCTCTTTTTTCTATAGTTCAGTTTTATCTTTTCTTCTTTTATAGGCTTGAATAAAGAATATGATGTGATATTACACATGATGGTTACAAATGTCACATTTGTGACATATTGTTACCTGTCATAGTCACAGTCATATGGTCATGTGATCTAACAGAGCATCATAGAATCTCTTAGTTATTACTTTAGTATTCCTATTACAAGCTAGTTTATCTTATATACTATAAACTATAATCTGTGCACATACTACAACTAACCTACTCTAAAGTTTATGTGCTTTTATAAGACTAATATGCTATTACTATGCTATATAACATTACCTACTCTAGAACCTTCTATAATCTTCTCTATATTATATAATTATATAATATGTAATATATTTGATCAATATGTGACAGGTGTGACTGTCATACATGACTTCACATCACACTCAGTTGCCTAAGTCTAAAATAAAGAAAAGTAAAAGTGAAAACTAAGATAAAATAAAAGAAAAAATAAAAATAAAAATAAAGAAGAAAGAAAATAAATAAAAACCAAGTTTATTATTTATGACTTTAACATGCACTTTACCTGGAATAATGTGACTTATATTTTATTAGGACAACAAATAAAGTCTATAGTATTTTATAAACTTTCACAATCTCTAAAAGAACATAAGTTCCATTATTACAGTACTAGAAATATACTGCTTATTTAAATCTCCTAGATCAGCTTATATGATGAGAAATAATAAGAATAGCATAATCAGGGATATTTCTAATAGAAACATCTAGAATGTTAGTCTAGAAAGAAAGAGAGATTATTATTAGCAATGGATAGGAGGTGACTGGGACAGTAGTTGAGGTCAAACTCTGGAAGTAGCAGTGAGGAGCAATAGAGTTAAGGAAATAAACACTATAAGCTTTGATAGTAGTATAATTTCATAGGTTAAGGGAACAAATACTATGGGCTTTGATAGTAGTATTGATTAAGAAGTCTAGAACTCTATAGGCCTGAGCAGTAGTGTTGGGATTGAAGGAACAGGTTCTCTTATATTCACCTCTCTCTTAAGATTGCTGTGACTGAAAGTAAGGAGGATTGTCCAAAACTTAATCTGTTTGAAATCTGCTACTTATAGAACATTCAATTATCAGATTAGCAAATTATAGTGTAGCTACCAGTTCTATATGCAAAATAGAAAGGAGATATTCAGAGGTTTCAGAGTACAGTCTTAAGTAGAGGTTTCAGTAATGAAACACTGAAAGAGGTTAATAGGAAAACTCTACCATATAAGACTGAGTTTAATAGGAGTATCTCTACTATAGAAGAATAAGTACTTAAGGGATTCAGAAATTATTGCATTATCACTGTAGGGATGTATTGTAGGAAATATGGCCATTATAAAAGATGGACTTTCATTGGGAACTGACAAAAACATTACTACTATAAAGGATAGTCTTTGGAATAGGTGAACTTAGTATATAACAAGTTTCCAGCTTTGAACTTCTCAAAGCTAGACCACTCATCACAGATGTCTAGGTTGATGTAATATACTAACAAAGTCAGTATATTTACTAAATGAGAGGTATCTATCACATTGAAAGTTGTTTTATGATTCTTAAAAGGTTTTTGGCTACCTATTCAATTTTGGGGCACTTAGGCTTAGAAGTATTAACATGTTTGGTTTAAAAAGTATTCAAGTCTGTTTATCATAGATTCTTGCTCAAGAGTAGACTCTTCAATTCTAGCCAGTATTTGTGAGATGTCAAAGTATCTAGAAAATACTAGACTAAAAGATTGGTTTTGGTTGTCAATAACTGGATTTTGTTTTCTATCACTTAGAGAGTCCAGAGTTGAAGTTCTGTATTGGGAAGATCATCTGGAGTAGAGGAATAGGCTAAAATTATAGTTTATCCACTTATAACCACCTCTTATTGAGAGCAATCTTTTTGGATTATTGAAGGACATGATTTCACTAGTTCAATTGGTTGCAGAAATTTTTCAGCCTCTAGTTCTTATTTCTATAGAAATTTCTGCTCAAAAAAGAGAGGTAGTGGAATTTAAATTTATTGTAATAAAAGCAAAATGTTAAATTGGCAGAAATAAAATAATTCCTTCAAACTGAAAGTCTTCTCATGGTGAGCTCCAGATGACAGGAGTTAAGTAGAAAAGAGGTTATATTATAGTATAGTAAGAATTATGCAATATTATCCCTTAACTACATACTAAATAATTCAGAGAAAACAATATCAGTATCAGAAATCTATAGAAGAGATAAAAACAATAATAGAATAGAAGAATAAATAAAACTTCTGAAAGGGTTTTTGTGAATGTAAAAGGGTATCATTGGAAAGAATATTAAAAAAAATATGAAAAGTATCTGCTTGTAAATACATTCTCTTGCTAATACACTCCTAAATAGTACACCTTACACTATGTAACAAGCTCTCTTGGAAAATCTAGTAAATAGATTGCAAAGTTTCTTAAGAGTCTACAACAATACTATCTATCCTGGATAATGTACCTCAAAGACACCTCTTAAGTCAAATCTTACAACTGATAATACCAACTAATACTCACCTTGCCAGCCTTTCCCAGGCTGCTAAAACTTTTCAAAACTTGTCTTAAAGTAAAAGCTAGATAATAATGATGCTCATTTAAGAAATAGTAATTAAAAGTGGGAAAATTAGATAAGAGTTCTTTTTCTCTTCTACTTCACTTCACTCATGTGTTATATATTAGTTTAAAAATGGAAATGGAGAATATAACCTAAAATAATTAAAAATATCTTCTAAGATCTCAGAAGTATATAGTCTTCTATCTATTTTATATCTGACACTGGCCTAATGTTCTTTCATGCTTGCAAGTACCAATTTTCTTCTTTTTTGGTTGTTTCTATCAGCTTTTCCTACTTATAAGCTTATTTCTAGCTTCTCAAGCTTCTGATCACTTGTGTTTCTACCTCTTTCTACTGTCTGAACATTTGTGGTAATCCTAACTATACTCATAAGTATCCTTTCTTTGTAGCTAGTCTTTTGCAAGTTCTGTCTATAACATTTCCTATCTCTAAAGATCTTTTTTCCTGAGATCTAGTTTGTTTAACAGATACAACATTGTTTCTTAAGTCAGTATCTGCTTGAAAGGGCCTGAGACATCATCTAGGAGTATCAAGTCTTCTCACTAATATCTCTAAATAGGTTTCAAATACTTAAAATCTCAATGAGAGTATGTTTTCTCATAAAAAGTATTTTTTGATATAACACCATGTCATAACTACTTTTCTCTTTTACTAGTTCACTTCAGAGTTATGATTATTTAGCCATGTAAAACTAAGGATGAGATCTTACTTATCCATGCTTGAGACTACAAACAAAGCTTGCTTGGAATGGAACTGATATTGTAAGACTATATCTACTACTTTAGATATTTGACTATTGTTAGGAATGCCATTGATATTATAGACCAGTATAGATTTTGAGAGTCTATAGTTATTTATATCATATTTTTCTACAAAGCTTTGATTAATAAAGATTTCTATAGTTCTGAAGTCTACTAGTGCTCAAACAGAAAATGTTTCAAAGATATCCATAGTTTCAAGGGTCATTAGGAGATACAAGAAGATATTGTGGATATTAAGAGCATTAATTGTAAGCTTTAGAGATAACTTCTTCTATAGGAAATATTTAGCAAAAGCCATAAGATTTGATAGGAGTGAATAAGTAGATATATCTAATGGGTTACTATCTTCAGGGTTATATTTTTTTACTTTAAATATGGCAAACCTATTTACTAGTGGTTAGAGTATACAAATTACCAACTGCTCTTGTTAAATATAGTTCATACCTTATTATCTGAGATTTAGTAGAATATTTTAGAAGTCCAAATATATTAATTAGCATATGATCTGAGAACATAGAAAATAGGTTAGAATAACCTTTGGCTTCAGCTTGTGTGCTGTGCCTCTACTAGTTGTACTAGTCATATATTTTGGAATAAGACTTGGGAAGCTTAGCAGATAGAAACCACTAAAGGGTGGCAAGGTGTGTTATTGCTAATACTAGGAGAGAGTTTTAGTTTTAGTTGATTTTCAGGATAGCTAGTATAGTGTAATCTACTAGATTATATACTAGGTATACTACCTAGGATAGTTATTTGAAATGGAGATTATTAAGCAAGTTACTCCAATTTCTAGTAATCCTTGGATGTTAGAGGTTGGAGATCTATAGAGTTAGCAAAGGTTCAGTAAGGACATCCAAGGTAAAATGGAGATATGTGACTTATACTAGAAGAGGTTGGAGAGTATGAATGAGAGAGAAAAGATTATCTGTAGGTTAGGATAGATGTGATTGGAAACAGAATGTAATAGCTCTATACAAAATCCTTGTTTATAGTATTATCAAAATTGTCCAGGTTTATGGATTCTAACTGCTGCATGATCTTTATATTCTTTAATATGTGTAAGCCTTTATCAATTTCTTTTATTGTTCAGTAGTTAGTTACTAGATATATAGTCTTACTAAGCATTTGTATACAACATGATTTTAGATTCCCACAGTAGTAACATTGCAGGGGTAGAGTGGGGTTTCTAAGCAGTATCTATATCTATGGGAATACCTACAGGAAATACTAATAGTAGTTATTATAAAGAGAATAAGGAGGCAGAGACAATTACTTTGGAATGGGAATAACTGAAGAATTATATAGTGTTCAAGGTGTTAAAGATAAATCAATGTATCATTTCATTGGCTCCTGTTTAGGATTAGGTCATATTTATGCTTAGACCTTAAGCAACTAAGGTTTTACTCTCTTGTTATTAAACATAGTATATATTTGGACTACTAACTAATGTTTGCCTTAGTTGTGCCCTATACTCTAGAAGTCTCTGAGATATTTACTGCTCTTCATAGGGGTTAAAGAGAGTGATAGATGTAATACATGAGGTACATGAGGTTGATTGAAATACTTTATTAGTTTGTTTGGCCTAATCAATCTTTTTTACAGCTTCAAACCAAGTAGTGAAGTCTATATCTTTAGATTTCCTGGCTGACAAGATTGTAATCTTGTTTTAGATTGCTATTTGAAAAATATAGTGGAATTTAATAACTATAGTATAGGAGTTAATATAGTTAGCTTCTAAGATCAAGGTCTGGAACTTATTTAGGTAATCCTCCCCTGTATGAGTCCTTTGGTAGTAGGTTGTTCTTTTTAGCTTGTTGATGGCTTCTATAGTAGTATTAATAAAGAAGATGTGGATGTGGAAAAGCTCTTACAACTCTGACAAAGTAGTTATGAGAAAGATGCCTATACTAGACTTTCTTTTAAACAAGCTTTCTGATCATTTCACAACTTGACCACTTCTGAAGAAGAAAAGGGTCTAGAGAATCTTATCTTGATCACAAATAAACTAGTCAGTGAACAGATAGATGTATAGAGAGCAAGAGCTTAAGAAGGCTTGTCTAGTTTATCAATTATCACTAAAGTCTAGAGATAAGAGAATATAAGATCAAGATCAGTAGAGAAACTTCTAGATGTGAGAGTATTAGTTAATAAAGAGAGTTTGGTCATAGGAAAAAAGATACATCTGCAGAGACAGAGGTAGCATTGGATATAAACAAGTGCAAGTCTTAGGTTTGGTTTACAAAACTAGCTAAGATATTATTGGTATTGTGTTTCAAGGCTCACTAGTACTTGGTTACTTCTCTTTGACAGTACTGGAGAAGTCTCAAGACTTTGTTGGTATTGACAAAGGTTATAGGGTAGTCACTGGAAATAGATATTGGTCAGGAGGTGAGAAAAGATAAGAGAGGTAGAGATATGAGAATTGACAGTTCTGGACTGCAAGACCAGTCAATATGTTGAAATCCCAGAGAAAAGGATTCTATTCTGCTTTTAAATAGCTAGGTATATGACTTATCTTCAGAGAAATCCTAAGAGAACAGAATGGAGTTTTTCAGAGATGACAACTACTCTAAGTACTCAAGAGTTTATTTCAATCAAGCAGAATATTAGATAGAACATTCAGTAACTTAGCTTTGAAATGATAATGCTAGATAGTTAGATACCTCAACAGAATGTTGGTAGATAGTAAGGGCTCATTGGTTAGTAGCTGGAGGTAGTGGGTTGGTGGTTGTGAGTAAGTATGTAGAAGTCTATAGTGATGCTATAATAGAGCATTGATATAGAACTTAGAGAGCAAGAAGACTACAGAATTGACTTAGGTTTTGATGAATATTACTGACTTGAATTTAGATAAAGCAGAGAGTCTTCTTATAACTAGAGTGCATGAATCTTGGAGTTGATTCATAAGACTAGCTAAAATATTATTAGTGTTATATTCTGAGACCCACTAGTACTTAGCTACTTCTCCTAGATAATACTGAAAGAGTTCCAGAGCTTCATTAGTATTGATGGAGGTCATTATCAAAATTGTAAAAGATAAACTTAGACATTCTGGAGTTTTATATCTTACTTTTACTTTTTAAGTTAGTTTTTCTTTCTGAACTTAACTAAAGAATGTGATATAATAATTACATTATAGGACAAAGATTACAGTTACAATATCACAAGGTCAGAAAAAAGAAGAAAAAGATTCTAGAATAGATAACATCATATAACATGACTACAACATGTTGGCCTTATAAAAATAACTTGGGCTTTGTATTAGAGATTAGTTTGATGGTATAGTCTTACTAGTAGTAGTCCTGAAGTATATTAAAATATTTTTTTACAAAGACTGACTCAAACTATTGAATATACAGAGAGAGA
>Ga0157359_1000106_pt1 | contig 24689 bp, 11 predicted proteins | sample AttcapACBM3_FD_111482 | JGI IMG/M metagenome (GOLD analysis project Ga0157359, IMG submission 111482) | Fungus gardens microbial communities from leaf cutter ant in Botucatu, State of São Paulo, Brazil - Atta capiguara ACBM3 | ecosystem: Host-associated > Fungi > Mycelium > Unclassified ...
CTCCGATCCACCGGCACAATGGCATCGGGACTTGATGGAATGACTGATTCTGTGACCTCGGCGGAATGTTTTTCACGCGTGCAGGAAGAAATGAAGAAGCAGGCATCATCATCACAAAGTGGAGCGCTTAGTGCGATTATATCGACGATGCGCCTGGCATCAGTAGTATCATCTGTCAATACTGAACCGTTGTCCTAGGACATCTTGGCCAAGCACTCTACCTCAGCCTCACTTTCTATCCTCATAGTGCCCGTCTCCTCTCCATCGGCCGCCTCAGAACTAGTTCTCGCACCAAACACAGACATCTCAGATCTTGCAATCCACATAGTTCCCGCCGTCTGATCATTTTTCCTGACAGGGTAAACATAACGGAGCATGATTTATTCCGACTAAAACCTTCCATATAGAAACATTCACAAATGTCTGTAGAGGTCTATTGTCTCCCTGATTAGCGATCACTGTATGAGATTTTGACAGACTCAAGTAAAAACCACGAATTCCGATGACAATAGTATTTCAACCGGTGAAATCATTGGACATGATACAGATCCTAAGGATGCATTTGGAGACTCATGATCAAAGTGTGCAATTGTTGGAAGGAGCAATATAGTAGCGTGGACTTACCAATAGTATTGGTTTGATACTGAGCTGTTAAGTGGAGAACTGTGATAGAGTGATATCACCAAGAAGGTCCAAATATTATCTGTAAACTGCACAAGTCACTCTATGGCCTGAAACAGTCAGCTAGATGATGGAAAAAGAAGCTACATTCTGCTCTTGATACCCTAGGCTTCCAACGTAGTAACAACTCCATCTACATTTACTTTAAGAGAGATTTCAAGATTATTGCACCAGTTTTCATTGATGATATTATTCTTGTGTCAAAAGATGATTCTGTTATGACCTCTATAGTACAAGAACTCCAACAGCATTTTAAACTTTGTGATTTAAGCTTAACCCCCTTTCTTCTCTCAGTTCAGATAAAGCAAGACTTGGAAGCTTGTTCTATTTCACTCTTATAAAGCTACTATATAAATGAACTTCTAAAGCATTTTGGAATAGAGGATTACAATCCTGTCAAGACTCCTCTTTCTCCAGGAATTGATATGTCTGGCCTTGTTCCAATGCCTTCTGAACAATCTGAGATGAAATCAGTATCTTATCTATCAGCTGTGAGTTCTTAATGATATCTTACAATCATAACTTGATCAGATATTGCTTATGCTGTATTCTACCTTATATCAGAATCAAAAATAATGAATTTGTTTTATTTGATCTCTCTTCTCTTATTTAAAGTCTTTTCTATTTTTACTTTAACTCTTCTATCTCTTTTCTCCTCTGTCTTTTATTTAGAACTTAGTAAAAGAAGAACGAGATGATATTATGTATGACTGTCAAAACCATCATGGTAATGTGACAGGGCATAACAAATGTCACCAGTTGGTCATGTATGTCACTGTCATAGTCACAATGTCATATAATACAGCAAAAGGGTGGTATCATATATTATAAAGGAGATGATAACTTAATTTACATAAACTTATGATATTTAGGTCAGGCTAGATATAGGTGATATGCCAGAGATATATAAAGTAGACACACCTGTACTAAGAACTTTACCAAGTTCTTTTGTATTAAATAATATTAGTTTTCTCTTTTGACTTAATACTTAGTCTTAAGTCATAACATCTTAGAAAATTCAATCATGATCTCCATCCAACTCACTAGGCTGCTGTAAAGCATCTACTTCACTACTTAAAAGAAACCAGCAGTTATAAGCTTATATACAAAGAGAGTAATGATTTAGAACTACTTCAAACTTACTCTGATATATTTCATGGTAGTTGTAAAGAATGTGGTCACTATACAAGAGATTATACAACTATAGTGTATGGTGAGACTATTATAAAATGAACTACTTACTTATTTGTGATGTCTGAATCTTAAATGTGCTCTTAAAGATTTAGAAGTGATTTTTATTTTATTTTTTAAGTCAACAATTTATTATATGGGGCATGATGGTAGTCTGTGCCTATAGGAGGAATTATGTATGGAGTATCAATATCCTAACCTTTTTATGTAGTTACCCAATACAAAGGACTACTAAGAAATTGAACCTATAACCTCAAGTAGGTTTGAGGTAGGCATAATACACATGGATGGGAATCTCTTTCACTATGCTATCTCTTCCCCGATTTAGGAGTGATTCAGAAATTTAATAATAATGACAATAATAATGAATATTAATACAAATATTAATGATAATGAGGGATAATGATTGATAATAATTAATGTTGTTAAGTCTGAAGATTCTCAGATATAGAAGTATATATACAAAATATTAATAGTTTGTGTATAAGGTATTTCTATCATATAATCAAAACTTATACTTGATAGGGCTGTCATCTATTATAGCAGATGCCAGACTAATTGATATATGAGATATTATTAAGGATGATTGAATAAGCATTTTCCAATACAAGTTTGATTATAGGAATCTATTTAATCTTTCTTAAAATAATAGCCAATAAAACTTGTAGTTATAATGGTCTGATATCTCAGTAATCTGTTATTGATTTTGTACATCCCATATATGTAAGAATAGCTCTTATTTGAAGTTTTCCAGTGCAACTTGGTTTGTGAGAATCAGTCCACTGGTTATAGGGATACAAGTTGAATGAAGTTTGTAACAGAAGTAGTAGGATAGTTATCAAAGTATCAACCCTTTGTTACACTTTCTAATAATGAGACTGAATATGTGGCTGCTGTTGAGATTTGTAAAGAAATTAAATGGATGAGGAACATTCTAATAGAATTTGAATACTTTTCTTCTTATGTATCAACTCTTTTTATTGATAACAAGTCTGATATTAAGGTTTCCAAGAATCTAGAGTATTATGAACACATAAAACATATAGATTTGTGACATTACTAGCTTATAAAAGTAGTACAAGATTCATTTATCAATCCAGTATATGTTCCATCATGTCAAAATATAGTATTATGTTCCTTTAACATCTGTTGATGTATTTATCCTTGTATTATGACTTAAGTTCAAGTGATAGAACAAAAAATAACTTTTGTATTGAGTAATACAAGAGAACTTGATAGAGTTCTAATATAATTCCAAGTACAGACTAATTTATCTTTATACTACAGACCATAGTCTATATACATACTATAGCTAATCTATCCTAAAGTTCATGTATACTCTATAAGGCTAACATACTATTGCTATACAATGTTTGTTAGAGTTGAAGATGATAGACTCTATTTATTTTCATTTCTCTTCTCATTTTCATTTTTATTTATTTTTCCATTTTAAAATTTAGAGTTAGAAGTTAGCATAATATTATATATGACTATTACAAACTATTACACAATGTGATACAGTGTTACATATCTGTCACAAGTCACAGTCACATTTACAGTCATATGATCACATGTCATACAGAAGAATGTTAAAGATTTCAGAATAATAATGTTATACTATATATTGATAACATATAGTACACATATCTTTTAGAGTAGGCTAGGTTTAGTATAGCATGGACTATTAGCCAAGTGTATATAAAGTAGACACTTTGTACTTGGATAAAAAATGTATTAACCCTAATACAAGATTCTTTTCTTAACTTTACTTTATAAGTTTTAAATTATAACAGTATGATATCATGTTCTTCTCTGTGTTACATGATTTTGTGACATGTGACTGTGACATATGTGACCACCCTGTGACAAGAGATTATACATCCATTATATCTTGTAATCTAAAATAAAATAAATGAAAAAATGGAAAAAAAATAAAAGAGAAAGAAAATAAATAAAAACCAAGTCCACTATTTACAACTCTAACACCTTAGTACTGAAGACCCTATTTCTCTCTTTCTTCTCAACTTCTTTTCTTTTCTTTTACTCTTTTTGTAGTCTCTATCCAAATTTATTACTCTTCTCAATAAAGCTATACAACCTCAAGTGATCAAGTTTGCAGTTTCCAAACTTGATTTAAAACCCTAAGTATACTCTCATACTTGCTATACTTTTCTTTTCTTCTTATTTCTTATTTACTTATTTCTTATAAACTTATTAGATCAAAAAAGTATATTAAAATTGATCTCCTCAGTCTTATCATAGTTTTTGTGGACTTTATTTCAGGATTGTGTCTCATTTAGTTAGTATATCATATACTACTTCTTATAGACATATTTTTTACTTCTAGTCATTTATAGTTGTCTATAGTATACTAGATTATTTCTGAGCTATCAGAGTGATTTCTAAGGCTTCTATGACTCTGTAATCATCATTTGTACTCCAAATTTAACACTTGTAATCTTCATAAATTACTTAATATTATTAACTATTACAAATAGTAATTCACAGATAATCTTATATAAGCTTCCAAAAAAGCAATTTTGATTTATTTATTCTTATACAATTCAGACTATAAATATCTGTCAGAAATTCTTAGAGTAGACTTAGCCATTTTTTATTATTTATTATTTCTTTTTTTTCTTATAGTTTAGTTTTCTTTTTTGGTAATATTTCTTTTTCTCATATCATTATCTTGTATGGTAGTACTTATAAGAGAATTAGTGAATATACAAACTCCAACTTCTGCTCTCAATATAAAACCAATTCAGTTAGCATTTATACCAGCCAATATGGCAATAGATGTCAACAACAACTTCATCAGAGGAAGGTCTAACTTTCTAGCAAAGTGAGCTTAAGAAGCACTTTGGTTTTTTCAGCAGTATCTTCTATTCCATACTATGAAAGGATGGAAATCAAGAATGACCTTCCCAATAAGGATATAGTGGACTCAATTGACAGCTCTCAACTGTTGTATAAGAATAACAACAATATAGGTAATTTTGTTAGTAAGATAACTAACATAGATCCTACAGAGATCCAATGACATGTCCAGAATAAGGCTTTAGCTTTAAAGAACACACCAATAACACAAGATGGGGTTATAGTCCTAAACATTGCTAACACAAGTCAATCAGACAATGTCATGAATATCTAACTTCTATATAATTCAAATTAACTTACAGAACTGGAATGTTGGGATGGATTATTTCATTCAATTTCTCTCTATGGCTCTTTAGAACATCTCTCTTCTAATTTGAAGAACATTAAGAAATTGATGATTCGTATGGCCAAATATATAGAAAACAAAAAAATTGACATTATCAAATTTAATGATGTTCTTGAACTCAGGGGTGTAGGTGAATCTATATAGAGACTTATCTCTGCTATTTATAGTTCAGGATGGAATTTGCTTTTTGCTGACCAATACAACAATTTGTTCAGACAGAAAGTTGTATTCAAATATACCCCAGTTGTTAAACTAATGAAGAATGGTAAGAAAGGGGAGAAAAATACTAATAAACCAGCTAGTATAGAAAGGATGCCTCCTTTAATACCAGCCAAATCACCTAAAGAAGTTAGGGAGATTTCCAAATATTTCAAGATAACCAATCCAATGAACAACAATAAGAATAACAATAAATTATATATCTAAGTGTCAAATACAAATAACAATACAAGAGAAGTTCTTAAGATCAAGGAAAATTTTCCAAATCTTCAAGCCAAAAAAATTGAAAACATATAAAAAATCATAAGAAATGATGGTAAGCCTAAACCTAAACTTAACATAACCACAAAAGGGCTGTCCAAAAAACAGATCATTGTTCTGATGAATAATAACAATAAAATCAACTTTATGAAAGATAGTAGCAACCACATTACTAACTTAAACAGGACCTTAAAAAATATCAAATCAGATATTATGGTTGACTTCATTTACCAAGAAATTTCAGGAATTACTATTGTTATGAATAAAGTTACTTCCACCCTAGATCTCTAGACAATTGAGAACTATGTAAAGAATACTAATTGCATCAAAGCTGAAGGGGTTGAGGTTTCCCACTTATCTCAAGATCATAGGTATCCTGTATCACTTCAGAAGTAGTCCAAGAAATAATCTATATTTTCAATAATATCACTTTAGCATTAAAACCTCATATAATCAAGCTGTCTCCTAAATTAGACATGTCCATTATCTGAATCAACATTTGGGATGTTCAAAGCAGAAGTAAGGTAAAAGGCTTGATCAACAGGTGTTTCAACATTGGAAGCTATATAACAATGATTAGAGGTACAAATATGAACCTAGGGATATACCAATGTAAGAACTGTTGGAAGTGGGGTCACACTACTTTCTCTTACAGAATATAAGGTTCCAAGTGTGTTAAGTGCAACAGACCTCATAAGTTTGAACATCAGCATCATCATTACTTTGCTTGGTGTTACAAAGTGAATCTGAAAGCTAATTCTCCTAGACTTGAGACAAAACAAGGAGAATCATATACCCACTCATTCAAATACTTGAACTGTCATGGGAATCACCAAGCAGATTCCAACCAATGCTTCTTCTAGTAACACCAGTTTAACAGAGAATGGCATTCCAAGAAATACTAAGAGATTTGTGAAAACAGAAGACAGTTAACTTGTTCATCTGTGAATAACATTCAAGCATGATTTTGAAAGACATCAAAATTTTCTCTTAAAATATTCACAAGAACAACTTCATTATTAATACCATACTTGAAATAGTAATTCTTATGACATCATCTTCATTCAAGAACTGTCTTAGTTCTTCATATGGAACTCTTCATATGTTCCATACCAAGTTCAATGAATAAAGAAGGCAAAGAACTGGTAGGAGTATCCAATCATCCCAACTGGATTATATTCTCTAGAAACCTCTTGCATATAAGTGACTCATCCAGGGTCATAACCTATATTAATGTTAGACTGTCTTTGTTTTATTTTTCTCTACAAAAGAATATATTTAACTATAGGGATATTTCTTGTATTTTCTTTTTCAATCATGGATTGGTTTACTTCTTGATTAACATTTATTCAGATTCATCTCAGTTGGCTTTAAAGTATCTTAAAGATACTGAAGTCAATATTGTTAGTATTCTTATCATGACTGGTGATTTTAATATCAGAGATAGTATTTGGGATCTAGATTTTCTACATTATTCATTATATAGCAATATTCTTTTCAAAGTTACAGATTCCCTTCATTTAGAATTGTCTAAACCTACTGAACACTTTCCAACTAGGTATTCAGATAATTAATGAGACTTTAATTCAGTCATTGACCTCATATTCCTCAGGCCAGAATCAATGGAACACAACAATCATTCTATTTATCCTGATTGGAGATTAATTTCTGATTACACCCCTCTCACTATTAATATCTTGATTTTCAAGGAATATATTTAAACTAGAAGACAAATGCTAGCCAAAAATAGCAAAGAAGAAGAATACTTCTTGAAAAAATTAATTGATGCCATCAAGAAAATTAATACAAAGAATATTCAGAGTAAAAAAGTACTTGAATCTATTATTTAGTTGTTTGCATACTATATAGACAGAACTTGGTATAAATACTTGGAAAGCACTAACATCACTAAATATTTAAAGGAGTTGTGGGATTAAAATTGTCAAAGAAATCTTGATAATTATAGGCAAACTAAATATATTGAAGATTGGAAATACTTCAAAAGTATGGTTAAGAAGACAAAATATAATTTCTTTGATTTGAAAATTCAAGAAATATCAAACAAAAAGTGTGGGCCTTAGAAACTCATAAATTGGGTCAAAAAGCACAAACTCCTGGCAATTGAAGCCATCTAGTATAATGGTCATCTGTGTATCAAACTAGAAGATCTATAACAGATACTTTATTTGTTCTTTAACTCTGCTCAAAATTGTCATATTGATCTGCAATTATTAGAAGAATTGTCTGACAAAGAAACCATGAAATAGATTTCTTTCTCAAAAGAGGAACTCATCAGCAAAATTAAGAAATACAGCAATACTTTGACTCTTAGACTAGATAAACTGTCTTGGAAGCATCTCAAGAAAATCATCAAAAACAATATATATCTCAGCAAATTTGTTGATATTGTTAATGCTTGCATTGACCTAGGCTATTGGCCAGCACACTTCAAAATATTGACCACTATTATTATTCCTAAGCCTAACAAGAAATTCTATGATTCTCCCAAGGTCTTTTAACCTATTGTCTTACTAAATACAATTAGTAAACTTTTTGAGAAGATTATAAGTAAAAGACTACAATTTGTATCAATTTCTAATAACTTCATCCACATATGCTAATTAGGGGGTCTCAAGCAAAGGTTGACTATAGATATAGACATTGCACTTATTCACTTTATCCATATGGGCTGGATCAAGAATCTATCCACCAGTATACTTGTATTTGACATAGCTCAATTTTTCCCATCATTAAATCATCAACTCCTATTGTTAATTCTGGACAAAGCTGGCTTTAACCTGAAAGTCTCTACTTTCTTTCAAAACTATTTAGTAAGCAGAAAAACTAAATACCTTTGGAACAGTTTTTCTTCTTCCTTTTTCAATGTCGATGTTGAAGTTGGCCAAAGATTAGCTCTTTCCCCTATTCTATTAGCCTTATATCTTTTTTCTATTCTTCATATTTTTGAAAAAAGGATAAAAAATCTAAAAATTCCAATTTCCATTCTCTCTTTTATAGATGATGGTCTTTTCATTTCTCAGGACAAATCACTTGTTGTTTCAAATGCAAATGGTTTTTGTAGTTATTCTTTAGATCACAAGGTGTTTTTAATACTCCTCTGCTTAACCTTATACCTCTAGGAGGTTCCATTTTACATCCTAAAAATACATGGTGTTATCTCAGATTCATTTTCAATCAAAAATTATCATTCTACCAACATATTAATTTCTATGCTACTAAGGCAATCTCAACCATCAGGTATATAAAGATACTAGGGAATTCATCAAGAGATCTCATTCTTATCCAAAAGAGACATCTTTACAAGTGTTGCATATTGCCAATAGCTTTATATGGCTTTCAAATTTAGTACTACAACAAAGCTCTACTTGCATATTCTCTTAAAGAGCTCAGGATAATGTAATGAAGAGCAGCTTTATAGGTCTTAGGTACATTTCACATATCTCCAACATTGGAAATTGAAGCTATTACTGGTTTTATGCCCATTTATCTTTATTTTCAAAAACTCTGTAGCAGGTTTCACCTTAGAGCTCACTTTCTTCCATCAAACCACATCATCAGATCAATTTTAGAAACAAGGCTATCTGACAATGTCAAACCTCATACTTTATCACTAGAAAGGCTTACATCTAGACAGTAAACAATTATTAAGAGTCTTATTGTAGACATGGACAATAGGTTCAATGAAGTCTTTTCTTCTTTTTCTTCTTTTAATTACGAATTTTTATCTGGAAACAGACTCATAGATAACTTTCCCAATTGTTTTCCTTTTCATACTCTGAACAGGAAATATAACAATAATGTTAAGAGCCATCTACTCAAACTTGACAAATTAACTCTTCAAGCATCATCAGATCCTTGGTTAGTCATCATAGTGATAGATACAAGCATTAAAAATCAAGTTGCTACTTCAATATCACATGTCCATAATCATTATAGACTGGTCATCAAGACAGTATACTATGCTGTCAATGTCATGACTACTAAAGCTAAATTCTTTGTAATAAGATATGGGATTAACCAGGCTATTCACTTCTCTAATGTCAGCAAAATTTTCATTATTACAAACTCCATTCACATGGCTAGAAGAATATTTGATTTGATATCCTATTTATATCAGGCCCAATTAGCTGCAATATCCAGAGAATTTAGAGAGTTTTTCAAAAAAGCCAGTAGCAATTCCATCAATTTTTGGGATTGTCCAAGTAATTACAAGTGGCCACTCCATGACATGGTTGATAAAGAAACCAAGAAGTTCAATCTCTCTTTTGTCTTCCCATACAAATTGTTATGGGATTTTAGCAAGAAATGTAAATATGACTCTATCCTCAATAATTAGATGATGTCTTTTCAAGCATTATATGCCAAAGGTTGTAATTTTCTAGAACTTCTAGATGAAGATTCAAAGCCTATCAAGCCATATGTATTTAAAGATGGTTCATAGTTGAAAGTTTTTGGCCACTCCAACTTGCTGTATGCCAGAGCTACAAGAGTGATTGTCAATCATGTTCCTATTGGTGAATACCAGCTTAGATTTTTCTCTTAGAAAGAGTTTAAGTATTCATGTAGCCTTTATTCCATTAAGTCAAGACATCATATTCTTCATGAATGTAGATGTTTTAACAACTATTGAAATCTAAATAGGGATTCATTAGCATATTTCACTCTATTCTTAGAGTTCAACAGCAATGATTTGTCTTTTAGTGAAAGCATTACTTAGTTGAGTTTTGAAATAGTTTATCCTATTTTCCCTTTTATCTCTTTTTACTTTACTTTCTTTTTTCTTTTTTCTTTTTTTCTTCTCTTCATGTAGTATAAGTCTTTATATATATAGTTACAAAGTAGCTACTATGGTCTGCCTACATGCTCTGTATAATAAATTGTTGATTTAAAAAAAAGTTTTCTTTTTTGGCCTTAGCTAGGGATATGATGTGATACATGTCATTGTCACTTGTCACTGTCACACAATCATATGTCTTGGTAAAACATCATAGAAACTACTAGAAAAACTTAGTTATAGCTTTAAGATAGATTAGTTATATACAAACCAAGTCTTAGAGATATATTGACTACTTTGTAGTAGAAACTCTATTGAGTTCTCTTATATTATTCAATACATGAGTATGCTTTTGCCTTAACACTTGGGCTTAAGTTATAACAATACTCAGTATTCTAGTTATAACATTTTCTTTTATACAAATGTTGAAAGCTACTATTAGTATTATTTTTTAGTATTCTTCTATTTGTATAATAAAAAAAACAATAATGTAAGAGAACCTGTTCTTTTGACTATAACATTGCTACCAAAGTCTATGAAGCTTCCTTTTCTTCCAGAATACCAAATACTGCTGTCTACTCTATAGTGCTTATTCAATCAACTCTGCTACTAACCTCTATCAAGTGTAATCTTATCTATTGTTGTTGCTTATTTCCTATCTATTAAACATGGATCATCATATCTATATATGCTTGGACTATAGCAACATACTTGAACTAATGCTTGGACCACTGTTATCAAATTTCATTATCTATTGTTATTTGTTCTACATACTGTATGATTTGAGTACTCATGAAATACCCATCTCAGTTATGTTCCATATTCTAGAACCCTCTGAGATGAGTATTCCAACTATACTACTTAAAATCTATTCATTGCTAATAGCAACCTTTTTTTCTTTCCAGACTAACATTTTAGATATTTCTATTAGAGATATCTCTGGCTATACTGTTCTCATCATTTCTCATGAGATAAACTTTTTCTGAAGATAAACAGTATATCTAGAATGTTTTATTAATAAAGCTTAGGTTTTCCTAGATATTGTAAAAGTCTACTAAATCCCATAAACTCTATTAGTTACCCTAACAATAAAACAAATTTTTCTTTCTTGAAATCTTAAAGTATTGCAAGTCTGGTAGTTTTAGATTACTCACTTGATGTCTCAACCTCTCTTCTCTTTTCTTACTTTCTAAACAATGTTTGCTCTGAGTATTCTCTAGTACAGCTTGAGAAAAATAGCCAAGCACTAGCATACCTAGGAATAGTCTACTAATACTATCCTTGCTAGTTTCATAGCCAAGCTCTGGAACATGTAAGCTTTAATATCCAACTTTACTTCTATATTCACAGACATACTCTCTTCTTTTATATCAAGACCTTATTTCCTAACCAACACTCTTGTACATAAAAATCTCTCTTATTACTTTTGACTCCACATTTTACCACTATCAGACTTTAGTAAAGATTGGAAAATAGGATAGGTCTTTCTAATTTTCTACTCTCTATATATTTAGTTATCCATAGATTAGTTTTCCTGTAATTAAGATAAGATCTTTTAGACTTTCTTATTCTTTAAAGACAATTGCACTTTAAAATAGATAAAACAAAAATTCTACAAAGAATTTATTATAGATACTTTTCCCATTATATCATAGACTAAGTTTGAATAGCTCTTCTAAGAGTATTTCTTTTCTATCAACACCACTACTAAAATGGTTAACAAGCTGAAAGAAACAGTTTATTATTGAAGGAGTTATATAGTAGAGGAATATTTAAATAAGTTCCAAACCTTGACCACAGATACTAACTATATGTTATATGCTAAGTTCAACCATTTTGTAGACTATCTTCCACAATAGTAGTATTTTCTTTGATTTCTAACAAAAGCCTGTTTTTTATGATAGCCATACTTTCTACAACATGTCCCCATAGCAGTAATACAATCATTCCTAAACTCCTCAAATACTTGGTCTTTCATAGAGAAGATACTCCTATTAGACTCAGCCTTTTATAGTAGAGTTCTCCCTATTGACTACTTTTAGTATCTCATTACTGAAACCTTCACTTGGAACTATGCTCTAGTAACCCTGAGCATCTCCTATTAATCTTTTAGTATATAAAACTAGTAGTTACATTGTAATTCACTAGTCTGATAATTGAATATCCAAGTGAACTCAATCTCTAGTATTTAACAGTAATATACCACATTAGTACTCATCTCTTTTAGACTTTGTTCCATCTTCTGAAGTTGCAACCACATAACTGACAGACAGTGTAGCACATAAGCTGAAGCTAAGGTCATTTTGGAAGTTTACATTACTGAGTTTATCATATAGAGTTCTCATATTCTATATATCCCTGAGATAACTCTGTAGGCTTTTGCCTTCTGGTATATACTATACCTGATACTACATCAACTATCACACTATAGTAGTTAAATTCTACTACAGTATTTGGACAGTCATCCAGAACCAAATTGTAATTCTACCAATAGGAAGACCAGAAAACACAGACCTTTTACATGGTTTAATACTGTGTGATGTAGAAATCAAGCTAGGCAAGCCAATAAAGCCTTCCAGTCCACTTAACAAGCTACTTCTATTTTTCCATTCAATCTCAAACTCTACAGTGTTTGTTAATTATTCCTATCTCTTAACAGCTGCTTCTTGTCACATTAGCATCTCTATCAACTAGAGAGTGCTACTACTATAAAAATCTAAACCATATGGTTTATGTGAAGTTAGATATCCAACAATTCACTACTAAGAAAAGAAACAAACTAATAGAAGAATTGAATGTGTTAAAAGATATTAAGATAGTGTAGTAACTAGAACTCATGAAATAAGAGGATTTAGATAAGAACTTAAATAATTAGGATTTTGTGTAGAGTAACCAGTAACATATACACTCTGGCTGCTGAATAATAGGTTTACTGTATTATCTATAGAAGAATAGAATAAAAATAATGATCTGACAGATACATTTGAAAACTCAAACCCCATAGTTCTAGAGAGAAGAAAAGGCTTCTTTAATATCCTACTATTAGTGCTCTCAATATCTGTAGAACCTTGTTATACCTCCTTATTATTCTAAAAGCCACTAATACTTTTAAGACCTTCTCAGTGAAGACTCTAGTTGACTCTAGAGCTACAAGAATCTTTGTTAACCAAAACTTCATCAATAAACACCAACTAGATATCTGTAAGCTTTCTCATCCCATCCTGGTTTACAATGTCAATAATAAAACTGGACAAATCAATGAAGTAGTAAATGTAGTACTCTATTACAAGTCTCTCACACTTAGACCAGACCAACTAAAACCTTATATCAGACTTCACCTAGTTTAAGCAACACAACTCTAAAGTTAACTAGTAGGAGAGAGAAGTGATTATGACAAGATGTTCCACATGCTGCTCTGGTTTCCAAGATCTTAAAAAGATAGAAAAGTATTAGTTATATACCCTGACTATCTGTCATTCTGGCTCCTTCTTAATAAGATAGAGACATAGTAATTTGGGATGAATAAATAAATATATTCAAAAGTCACTGAGACTAAGGAAAAACTAAGTGAATGGAATAATAAGAGATATTGAGAATATACCTAGAATGTCAAGAACGAAAGAAGTAGACTTAACATTTTCTTATTTTCTTCTCTCATTTTTATTTTCTTTTTGATTTATTTTCTTTTATTCTATTTTTAGAACTAGGGTTAGGGTTAGAGTGACAAGATCACGCCGTCACACAGCAGATCACATCAGATGACATGGTCACAAGTCACATGACACATAGAAGGATGTAGAAGGTTCTGGAAGGAGGATGTTATACAACATGTAATACACATGGTTGTTTAGGGTAGGCTAGAAATAGCTTGCACAGACTATTAGGTATTTGTATATAAGATAGACGATCCTGTACAGAGTTCTCTATCGAGTTCTCTTGTATTAACCCAATACAAGGTTCATTCTTTTGACCAACTCTAAGGTCTTAAGTTTGTAACATAGGACTAGAGAAAAAAGAACTGGCCCTAGTATAGTTTAGCTACAAACTAAGTACTAAGAGTTTGAGTATGTACTTATTTACATAATAATGAAGAAGATCAGTGAATGTAACTATAAAGATCATAAAAAGAAAGATAACAGAGGTATAAAATATAAAAATATAAAATAAAGGAGTGATAATAAGATGGAAATAACAAGGAAGTGAATAAGTATAGCTCATACTTTAATACTTCTCTACCTTGATATCAGGTACAGTTCATACTAGAAGGTGAAATTCTATGGAGTTGGCTCAGAGATATACAAAGTATAGAAACTTTATATAAGAAGCTCAGTAATACAGACTTGTCAGAATAATCTTAGCTTTAGCTTATATACTATGCTATCTATCTGTTACATGGTCACAACTTTAGATAACTTAATAAAGCTCAAAAGAGGGTTGAGTACTAATGATAGTGTATTACCATTGAATACCAGAAATTGAGTGCAATAGAATTTATCTTTATTAATTATCAGACTAGCAAATTACAGTGTAATTACTGGTCTTATATACAGATCAGATAATTAGAAAATGCTCAGAAGTTTCAATATACAGCACTAAGTGAAAGTTTCAGTAGTGAAATACTGAAAAAAGTTAGATAGGAGACTACCATAGAAGACTAAGTTCAATAGAAGTATCTCTGAGGTTCATATTACTGCCATGGAGATATATTACAGGAAAGATGGCTGTTATAGAAGATAAGCTTATGTTGAGCATGTTAGGATGACATTACTACTATAGTGACACATTTTTGGAATAGGTGAACTTAGCATATAACAATATTCCCTCTTTAGAACTAAGCCTTCAAAGTCCTATTCAGTTTACCCAAAGAATTTGTGATAGTGCCTAAGTCAATATAAAAGAAAGAAAAAAATTTATTGTTTCTTTTTCTTATACTACTATGTCTTTTTTCTTTTCTCACATCTCTGAGACTAATACCAAAATGCTGAAGTAACAATACCAGAAGATGCAATAACAGCACAAAAAGAAGCAATAGCTCCAAGTTTGTTTAGAAGAGGTAATCAAGGTAGATTCTGTTAAGCAGACAGCTTAGAAGGCAAGAAAGGCTATTAAGACCAGAGTAAATAAGGAAGCTGAATAAAGGCAGTATAAGAAGAAGGAGATAAAGAAAAAGTGGTTAAAGAATCTCAAGAAACTCCAGAACAAGGTTCTAGAGAAAGAAACTATCCTTAAGAAACATCAAGAGGTCTCTTGAGTAGCAAAGACCAAATACAAAGAAATCATGAAGATTTCCTCAGAAGAGAAGGCTAGGCAGTAGCTTTTGAAAAAGGCAAAGGGAAAACAAGTAAAGAGGTACTACAGGAATAACATAGTAAAAATGGAGGTAAGAGATATGTGCATTCCAAGTAGAACTACTTGGTGTACAATAGTAGGTGAGCAGTGAAAAGTACTTTGTTACTTATTATTTTGCTAATTAACTTCTCTTCTTTAGTTGTTCTCTTGCCTGTGTTAGGTATATTACTATCAAGCAGTAGTGTATCTCCTACATTAACATCACCTTTAGAAAGATAGTCCCTATCTATAGTAAAATATTAAGTACTATCAAACAGGTATTCTAGAAACCCATGAAGAAGTACTGTAGTGTTAGAAAGTCTCTTCAAGACTTGGTAAAGAGTTAAGAGAAGAACATAGCTCAACTAGCAAGAATCAAAGTCACAGTCAATATGAAGTAGAGCTCAATAGCAATATCATAAAGTAGTAAGGAGGATAAGTGGGATAGAGATGATAATAACAACAATAACAACAATAACAACAACAATAACAATAATGATGAAGAGAATGAGAAAGAGTCAAAGATAGGCTCTAAGAAGGTTGAGAAGGAGGTGTTGGGACATACTCTTTTATTTACCTCCTACTAGAGTACTTGTTTTGTTAATTACACTTGAATTAGTTGAATTTGGTTTTTTATGTCTAACTATATGAGTAAGAAAATAAAGATGGTTAGAAAAATATAAAACAGAAGTTATTATCTGAAAAACTGAAAAGAAAACTCTATAAAAAGTGTGTAAAACATGAGGTTAAGCTACTGTAGTATGATCAAGATAGTGGAAGTGGACTAGACTTGGCAGAATAAACAATATGGAAATCAGATATCAAGTTAGCAGCATGAGTAAGCTCAGAGATAAAAATTCACTCCAATTTATCTTTAGTGTTTTTGTATTCTAACCAAATAACCTTATAGAAAAGCTTACATGTCTGTTAACAATGAATTTTGAAGTCTACAATCCATGACATTTTATATTTATATTTTCTATTAATTATGACTGGTATAGAGGCTGGTTGTGTTTTTTTGGGAAAAGTATTGGAAGTAGCAGGTTCTAATATAGATGTCAGAGTTGTAAACATTAAACTTGGGTTTATTTTATTTTATTTTTATTTTCTCATTTTCCTTTTATTTTATTTTGAATTTCTTTTCTTTTTCTTTCTTAGACTTAGGTGAGGAAGTCTCACCTAAGTGTGATATGATGGTCACATAAGTCATACAATTACATGATACAAAGAAGGATATAGAAGATTCTAGAATAGATGATATCATATAGTATGATAATAACATATTAACCTTAGAGAAAGTATATAGACTTTAGAGTAGATTAGATATAGTGTGTGCACAAACAATAGTCTATAGTATATAAGGTAGACTAACTTGTATCTGAAACTTTATTGAGTTTTTTTGTGCTACTTAATACAAAAGTTATCTTTTGTCTTTATACAAGGACTTAAGTCATAACAATAGAATCATAAAAGACTGAGTATATAGAGTATATAGACTTTAGCAGATAGAGAATAAACAATAAAGTACTGGGCTGAGAGATAATTTTGTAGAATTTAAGATATTTTGGTTAGTTTCTTTGAAGGCCAGATAGACCTAAAGAATTAAGTATTAGAATTGAAGATAATAGACTTAATCTATTTTCTTTTCTATTTTCTTTTCTCTTTATTTTCTTAGTTTTAGACTTAGGGTTGGAGTTCAGTATGATATTCAACATGACACAGTATCACATATCTATCATAAGTCACAGTCACAGAAGAATGTAGAAGATTCTAAAACAATAATGTCATGTCATATATCAATAGTATGTAATATACATGTCTTTTAGAGTAGACTAGGTTTAGTGTAGCATAGACCATTAGCCAAGTATATATAAAATAGATACTCTGTAACTGGAACTCCATCAAGTTCTCTTGTATTACCCAATACAAGGTTGTTTTTCACTTTATCTCTTGAGCCTAAGTTTATAATATTGAATCTTAACAAAGATTTTATTACCTACTTTGAAATCAGATGTGAAGAACTTGTGTATCAGCAGACTTTTAATAATACTGTTAACCTGTAGTAATCTCAGCTTTAAGAGAATTCTGTGACTTATTGAGATTTATAGCAAAGTTAGAGGCTTGAGAGAAAGCAATATTATGTTTAGGATGAACAAAGATTTTTGGATGATATCTCTTATTAGCAAAGAATGGAGAGACATCAGTGCTACCACTAAGAGTATTGTTGTAAGAAAACTTCACAAGCAGCAGGAGTTCAGACCAGTTGTCTTACTAATAGTTATAATATACACAAAGGTATTGCTTGAGTATCTAGTTCATGTATTTAGTTTGTCCACCATCTTTGGGGTAGTAGTCTAAAGTGAAGTAAAGTTGCATGTTGAGAGTAGTGCATAAAGAATGGAAAAAGCTTGACATAAACTCCAAGCCTCTATTAGAGATGATATAGAAAGAAACACTATGCTTTGAGGACATATAGAAGATGAAAAGACATACTAGGTCCACAAATGTAATGGTGTCATGGACAGAGAGGAAAATTGCCTGTCTAGTGAGCTGGTCAACAATGACCAAGATAGTGTCAAACCCAGAGGATGATAGGAGTTTCTTAATAAAGTCCATACAAATGGAATTTCATAGTTGTTTGGAAATAGAGAGTTGCTTGAGAGATCTGTACAAAGGCTGGGCTAGGAATAACCATAATAAATGAGTTCTAGTATTTTGTTTTGACCAAAATGGCCAGCAAGAATATGATCATGATTATATTGGAGGACTCATGTATAGAGACTACTAGAGAATAGTATATAAATTCTGTCATTGAGATAGAGAAGACTGTCAAAGTCCATAAACTACCAGCCACTTGTAGAGATGTGTTTTGTAGCAGTAGGTTACTAGAAAGGGCCAAACAAATGTTTTAGTGTAGAATGTTGAGATCAACAACTGTAGTTATATGAAGAGAAGGAAAAAAGAACTATAGCTTGTATAGAGGCTACAAGTTGTTCTTGAGTGAAAATGAGTTTGAAGTTGTGAGGGTTGACTGTGGCATAGATAGTATTCTTCCCCTTAGAATAGACATTCTATTATCTAGTGAGAACATTGGGTTTGGTACCAAGACATCCAGAATAGAACTTGATAACAAGATTAAGCTGAGAGAGATACTTGGACTACTATACTTATTTCCAGACCAACACCTTGGTAGTAGAAAAGTACTTAAGATTTTTATGATCCATAACAATGTTAATGGGAAAGGCTGAATCCTCTAAATAGTATTGCCAAATTTTAAAGGCTTCAAAAATATCAAGTAGTTCCTTGTCATGTGTATTATAATTCAACTCTACTATAGTGAAAGTATATAAGTAAAAGATAACCAGATAAACTTCATTCTCTTTATTCACAATAAAAAGAATTATAGTAAGAGCATGGTCCAATGGATTAGTTTCCATGATAAGTTGAGCATCAGAGATCCAGTGCATAAGAATGGAAGTAGAAATGAGATTAGTCAGATAAAACCTGTATTGAGGTTTTCCTTAATGAATTCTTGAGAACTTTAGCTTTGGCTTTGCTAAAGATGTTGGCAAATTTGTGATACTTAGAAGGGATATTTGAAAGATCAGAGGTCTCCACAAGTTGTGTAGAGTTGATCTGAATGTCTAAAGAGTAAATATATATATTATAACTCAAGTCTCAAAGTGTTAAGACCAGAAAAAAATCTTGTATAGAGATTACACAAGAGAATTTGATGGAATTCTAGTTACAAAGTGTCTACCTTATATACACTTGGCTAATAGTCTGTACTACACTAAATCTAGTCTACTTTAAAGAACATGTGGTATGATATTATTATTCTGGAATCTTTTATATTTTTCTATAATATATAATCATATAACCATGACTTGTGACTATATTATGTGACATTATACAAATCTCAACTCTAAGTTCCAAATAAGAAAATAAAATAAACAGAAATAGAAAAATAAAAAGAATTGTAAATAAATAAAGTCTATTGTCTTGGATTCTAACAATATCATTGAAACTTACTAGAGTCTGGAAGTTTTGATATGCACAAGAATGCCACAGCACTAATGATAGCAATGTTAGGTTACTCAGAGATAAATATAGAGGTCTCAGATATAAGTATAGGAACTATAAGGTCTAATAATTATAGTATTAGGAACAGACTAGCTACTGAACTAGTTACACTAAAAGTATGCAATATCAAGCTTAGCTTTGACATCTGGCTAGTATTATATATGTACTTCATACTGTACTCCTGATAGTATCCCATTTTCAAGGTATATGGTCTCCACATGGAAGTTATATGAATAGCTGTACCCAAGGGTTATGCCATATGTTGTGGTCTCAGAGCCTTGACAATCTTATGGAGTTTCTAAAGGACCCAGTAAACTCTGCTTCACAGAGTATCCAGTTTAATAGAGATGTGCAGCTAAGCAGCTGGTACTATCCCTAGTGACACTCCTGGCTATGTCATGCTTCCATGCTAACAACTGTCCATTTAAAGAGAATGGTTTTACTGGGAGTTGAACTACTAACTACTTGAAAGCTTAACATTATGTTAGGAACAGACTAGCTACTGAACTAGTTATGCTAAAAGTGCACAATATCAAGCTTAGCTTTGATATCTGGCTGGTACTATATATGTACTTTATACTGTACTCCTGACATATAGAGAGGTATCAGAAAATAATGGATATGCTAATAGTATGTTGGCCATGATACTAGAGGTTGTAATATTTTGCCACAAGAATAGATAGAAGTTTATTAATACATTTGCTCAGTCAATCAGTAGATTGTGTTGGATAAGCCAGTTGGATAAGCCAGTTGTATCCAAAGACTAAAGAGTAAGAAGAATCAAATGAAGTGACATAGAAGTTCAAAGTCATATGATTATTAGAAGAAAAAGCTATGAACAAAGTAGTAATTTCAGAGATGTTGATGTTTGATGAACTATCAAACAACTAAAGAGCAACCTGTTAGAGTTCAAGATAGTGAACTTTAATTGTTTTTGATTTCTTTCTCATTTCTATTTTCTTTTTGATTTATTTTCTATTTTGGAATATAGAGTTAGGGTTTAGTGTGAAGTTATGTGTTACTGTCACACATCAGTCACAAAGTCATATGATATAGTCACAGTCATGGTTCTATAATTCTATATCATATAGAATATTATAAAAGGATCTAGAAAAGGATAATATTACTATAGCATATTTAAATGTCTGTGTAGACACATAAATATCTAAGATAGGCTAATTGTAGGGTAGCACAGACCATCAGTTTAGATATAAGATAGACAATTCTATACAAAGTTCTCTATTGAGTTCTTTTGTGTTAACTAATATAAAGTTCACTTTCTTTGATCTATTCTAAGGTTCTTGAAATATAATACAACCAGTAGAACTGTAAATGTCTTCAAATGGTAAGTATCCACAAAATTTGTGTTTACAAAACAATAAATAGACCTAGAGTTAACTAAAGTTTGAAATGGGATTTTATTAAGATGATTTTAACTAAGAGTTCAGAGAAAAGTAAGAGAAACAAAAAGAGAGTGGAGATTAGAAAGAGAAGATATATTGAATCAGATAGGACTTATTACCATATAGAGAAGTTTAACAGTCCTCAGTCTGTGTGGAGTTCTAGAAATTACTCTCTATTTTCTAAGAATTTCTTAGATATAGCTGAAATATCATAGTATTACAAACTTAAGACCTTAGAGCTAGTCAAAAGAAAAAATCTTGTATACTTGCTTCTAGGAGTGTCAGAGTTGAAGATAATAAACTTGATTTATTTTTATTTTTATTTTTATTTTTATTTATTTTCTATTTTCATTTTATTTTTAGACTTAGAGTTAGAGCTTAGTATAATATTATATTGATATGGCATGGTATTACATATCTATCATATTGTTACAAATCAAAGACCTTAGAGTTGGTCAATGAAAAGAACCTTGTATTGGGTTAACATAAGAGAACTCAATAGAGAACTCTGTACAAGATTGTCTACCTTATATACTAATACCTAATAGTCCATGTAAGCTATTTCTAGCCTATCCTAAATGACCATGTGTACACCTTAAGATTAACATATGTATCACACATTGTATGACATCATCTCTTCTAGAATATTCTATGTCCTTCCATATATCATGTGACTTATGACTGTGTCATCTGATGTGACCTGCTTTGTGACAGCATAATCTTGTCACTCTAACCCTAACCCTAGTTCTAAAAATAGAATAAAGGAAAATCGAAAAGAAAATAGAAATGGGAAAAGAAATAAGAGAAGTTTAAGTCCACTTCTTGCATTTTTAACACATATATTATAAGTTACAGTCACATAATCATATATTATACAGAATATCATAAAAGATTCTAAAAAAATAATATTATACTACATATCAATAGCATATAATACATATGTTATTTAGGGTAGGCTAGATTTAGTATAGTATAGACTATAAACTAAGTATATATAAGATAGCCACTTTGTACTTGGAACTCTATCAAGTTCTTTTGTGTTAATCCTAATATAAAATTCTTCTTTTGACTTTACTTTATAAGTTTTAAGTTGTAATAGAGAGTAAGACTCAAAAGCCTTCTTTTCTGCTTGTCTTACATAATAGCATTTACAGTTGTACTCCTAGTAGCAGTAATCTATAGTCATTGCTAAAATATACATGTCTTGGAATAAGATAGATTTATCTTGTTTCTAGATAAAGATAAGATTCTGGATCTGATTAAGGAGTCTCTAATAGCAATAGGATAAGATACTATTCTTTCAATATAATTAGGAGATATAGCATATGAAGTTCATATTATAAGTAGAGATCTTATTGTTGGACTTAATGTGAAGATTGTCCAAAGTATTAGCTATTTTACTTATAAGGTTCAAAAGACTAAAATATTAATATAACTTATTAACAAATAGATTTCAATCTATAAGCCAGTTTTACAGAATACTCTGGTCCTTCATCCTTTTAGTCAAGGCCCATTTCAAACCAGTCTTGGGCAACTATATAGAAATAGATTATTGTAAAGTTGATCTTTGTAATGTCTATATTTAATTGCATGAGAATTGCATAAAAATATAAACAATATTGGAATAGGAATTTATTGAGCTTGTTGAGCTCAGTACTACTAAAAGTATCAGAAATATGAGCTTTAGCTCCTCTGGAATTAGAGCTGGGACTGTAGTTTGATTAGCATTAAGTGAGTTTGCAATATGACCAAGTATTTCAGCTAGTTGCTTATTAGTGAAATTATTTTTATACCAGAGTTTTGATCATAAATAAGTAGAAGAATTAGAATTAAATTCTAGAAGAAATAATATTACTACAATGTTATCACAAAATAAACTACTCACTTATTTGTGATATCTGAATCTTGGGTGCACTCTTAGAGGTTTAGAAGTGATTCAGAAGTTTAATAATAATGACAATGATGATTAAGATCAATATAGATAACAAAGGATAAAGATTGATATAAATTAATATAAATTAATGTTGTTAAGTTTAAGGTCTAATCTTTAGACACAGAAGTATATATACAAAAGAGTGATGGTCTGTGCACAAGATATTTCCATCACATGATCAAAACTTGTACCTGATGGGAGCTGTCATCTGTCATAGCGGCTGTCAGGCTAATTTTAGAAGATAACTAATTGTGTCATTATATTGATATGCTTATATCTCTATGAATACTCATTTTTATGTAATATACCATATATCATTAGAAATGATTTGATAGTTACTAATGATCTGATATCTCAATTGTTTGTTGTCACTTTTGTACATCCTGCATATGTGCAGATAGCCCTCATTTGGGGCTTTACAGTACAACTTAGTTTGTGAAAATTGGTCTACTGGTTGTAGAGATACAAGCTGAATAAAGTTTGTGACAAATATGTTTAACATATATTGACCTTAAGAATAACATATAGCTTTTAGGGTAGGTTAATGGTACTGTAGCATGGACCAGTAACTTAGCTTATATAAGTAAACAGTTTTGTACTAGAAACTCTATTGATATCAGAGTTGTGAAGTATGAGACTATATTTTTTTTTCTATTTCCTTTTATTTATTTATTTAAGATTGGGGTTTAGTGGGTGTTATGATCACATAGGTCACATGTTGCATGATGCTGTCACAGTAATATAGTCATATAGTCATAAGAAAACATAATAGAACATTTTAGAATAATGATATTATATAATATACATATGTTGACCTTATGGCTTACACATAGTCTTTAGGGTAGGCTAGACACAGTAGTAGCATGGACCATCCAGTAGAGTATAAAAGGTAGACAACTTTGTACTAAGAACTCCATTAAGTTCTCTTGTGATAACCCAATCCAAGGATTTTACTTCTGACTTTAACTCTAAGTCTTAAGTTATAACACTAGAACTTGATTCCTTTTCTTGAGACCATCCAATACAGGACTCTCTCACACTCTTACTTCTCTCATTCTTGACTAAAGAGCAACACTGCCCTTTAGTCAAGAAGAGTTGCTAGGCCTTAGGCATAAGAGAAATACTAGTTAGGCAGAGAAAGCTTAGCTGTTTGTTTGTATCAAAGCCTACTAGTACACTTCAAACCTATTACCTTTTGTGGACATGTTAGTTATCCTTTCTTCATATCAGTCTTGTGCTACAAATTTACTTGTGATTTATTTATGCAGAGAAACAGCAGACATTCTTAAAAATACTACTTAGAGTAGAATGGTCTTCTTAGACCAAAATTGTATAGTATTAGTCATCAGTAGAGAAAGTAGTCAGTACAATATATAGGTCAGACAAAAAAAGGGCCTACTACCACATACTGAGATTTTGTCATCAGAATATGAAAACAAAAGTGAGAGCAGCACTATTACCTCCACTCTACCAATTTTTTCATCTCAACCTCCTATACCCCCACCACCATTACCAACAACACCACTCCTGCTATATACCATAAGTTAACACAACTTACATGCTATTATC
>Ga0157359_1000108_pt1 | contig 24615 bp, 21 predicted proteins | sample AttcapACBM3_FD_111482 | JGI IMG/M metagenome (GOLD analysis project Ga0157359, IMG submission 111482) | Fungus gardens microbial communities from leaf cutter ant in Botucatu, State of São Paulo, Brazil - Atta capiguara ACBM3 | ecosystem: Host-associated > Fungi > Mycelium > Unclassified ...
CTGGACTGGCGGCCCTGGATCGCCGAGGCCATGGCCGCCCAGCAGTGCAGCGCGGCCAATCGCAAGCTCAAGGCCATGACCGCCCTCACCGGCACGCCCTGCGTGGCCAACAACCAGGTGCGGCTGCTGGTCAATGGCGAGGAGACCTTCGCCGCCATCCTCGGCGCCATTCGCGGCGCGCAGAAGGTGGTGCTGGTGCAGTTCTTCATCATCCACGACGACGCCCTGGGCCTGGCCTTGCAGAACACCCTGCTCGACCGCGCCCGCGCCGGGGTCAAGGTCTATCTGCTGTACGACGCCATCGGCAGCCATGCCCTGCCGCGTGCCTATGTGGAAAAGCTGCGCGAGGCCGGTTGCGAGGTGAAGGGCTTCAGCAATCGACGCGGACTGATCAACCGATTCCAGGTCAATTTCCGCAACCATCGCAAGATCGTCATCGTCGATGGCGAGGTGGGCTTCACCGGCGGACTCAACGTCGGCGACGAATACATGGGCCTGAAACCGCCCCTGGCGCCCTGGCGCGATACCCATATCGAACTGCGCGGCCCGGCGCTGGCGACCCTGCAGGAGACCTTCGCCCAGGACTGGTACTGGGTGACCCGGCGGCTGCCCACCCTGCTGCTGCCGGAGCGCTACGAGGACGGCGGGGTGCTCTGCCAGGTGGTGCCCAGCGGTCCGGCGGACGACCAGGAGACCTGCTCACTGTTCTTCGTCGAGGCCATCCACTCGGCGCGCCATCGCATCTGGATCACCTCGCCCTACTTCATCCCCGACGAAGCCGTTTCGGCGGCCCTGCGCCTGGCCGCCCTGCGCGGGGTGGACGTGCGCATCCTCTTGCCCTCGCGACCGGACCACAAGGTGGTCTATGCCGCCTCCTACCTCTATGCCTTCGAGGCGGTGCACGCCGGCATCCGGGTATTCCGCTACGGCCCCGGCTTCCTGCACCAGAAGGTGGTGCTGATCGACGAGGACGTGGCCGCGGTGGGCAGCGCCAACCTCGACAATCGCTCCTTCCGCCTCAACTTCGAGGTCATGGTGATGGTGATGGACGTGCAGTTCGCCTGGGAGGTGCGCAAGATGCTGGAGCAGGATTTCAGCCGCTCGCGCGAACTCACTCCCGAGGACAACGCCGCCCTGCGCCGCTGGCGGCGGGTGGCCATGCGGGTGGCGCGGGTGTTCTCGCCGGTGCTCTGAATATCCGTTACAAGGCCACAGGCAGCGAAAGGTGCCGGTTTCCGAAACAAATGCGCCCCCCCGCCAGCGAAGGCCCCAATCGGCGGCTCCAGATTTTCGAAATAGCTGCGACTGCTGGTGGCAATTAATGCCACGGCCCTAGGTTCTGCTAGTAATAGATGCGACTGTCTACGGAATTTTCGGTGAACAATTTAGAGACAGCCCTTAATGACGGTGGAAAAGCTTGAAGGGCTGCTATCGACCCGTAGCTGCTCTTCGGCGAGGGCGGCAAACGGCCAAAAGCGGTCACTCATCGGAAGGTATTGCTACAGGACCCAGATCAAGGGGGCTTCCGTAGCGCTGGCTCGTTTAACTGATCAGAGAGTGATGTGCAACTGCCTACACAGCTACGCTTTTTGAAGACATATCGTCACCTCAAGAGGCATGATCTGCTTTCAAAGTGATTGATCCTGCTCACACGCTGGTGGCGTATGGTGCACTGGTGCCCGTGTATATCGAGCGCCATGACGGCCTTAAGCGACCGCACACCAACCACGATGAGCAGAGCTGAAAATCGCTCCCGCTCTCTACTGGAAAGCCCTCCCTACTGATTGATGAGATGGACCTAATCAATGGCTGACATTCGAAACCAGAAGCTGCTGTATCACCTGACCAGCCTACAAAACGTTCGCTCAATCCTAGAACGCGGCTTGATGCCTCGAGCACAGTTACGCAATTTTGAGGATGTTGCCGATCAGGAGATCATCACCAACCGAGAGGCTTTAGGACTCGAAAATTACGTTCCATTTCACTGGTTTTCTCGAAACCCCTTCGACGGTCGAGTTCAGCATGATCGGCCTCTCGAGCAATTTGTATTGATAACCGTAAGGCGGACACTGGCTGAGCAAGGCAACTGGAAGGTTGTCCCGTGCCATCCCCTAGCCAACAGCGCCATTCAGCTACTCGACTACAATGAAGGGTTTGCCCAAATAGACTGGGAAACGATGAGTCGTCGCGACTACCACGACCCCGTTTGCAAGAGTGTTTGTATGGCTGAGTGCCTATCACCGAACCCGGTGCTTTCAGCACATTTCTTCAGGGTCTACGCACCCACTGACAGGGTTGCGGAGGCCGTAGCCCATGAGATTGCCAGACTGAGGCTCCCTCTTGAGGTTGACGTTAACGGAGCCATGTTCCTTCGATGATTTACAACAGTCTTAATCCCGAAAAGGCGCTGATCTGGCGTATTGTTCATCGCGACAATCTGCCCTGGATACTTGACAATGGCTTGCATTGCGCCAATTCCGGCATTCTATCGCCTAACTACGTCAATATCGGCAACCCAGACCTGATCGACAAGCGTCGCCATCGGGCTGTCCCCATCGCGCCAAGAGGCACGCTAGCTGACTATGTGCCGTTCTACTTCACACCCTTCTCGGTGATGATGAAGAACATACACTCTGGCTGGAGCGTGCAGCAGCGTCGCAATGAAGAAATCGTGATTTTAGTGTCCAGTCTCCATCGGATTAAGGAATTAGGGCTACCTTTCGTTTTTACCAATGCACACGCCTACCCTCACTGGACTAGCTATTACAGCGACCTAGAGCAGCTCAATCAGATCGATTGGAACATTCTGCAGCATCGCGATTTCAAGCGTGACCCAGACGACCCACGTAAAATGGAGCGCTACCAAGCAGAAGCGCTGATCTACAGACATCTGCCGATAGAAGGCCTCATGGGCGTTATTTGCTACACAGACGCAGTGAAGAGACGTATTGAGCAGGAACGTCAGAGGCGTAACCTGAACCTATCGGTTCATACCCGTACAGGCTGGTATTTTTGATGATTAGGTACACGCAAGGCAATTTGCTTGAGGCGAAGGTCGAGGCATTGGTTAATACGGTTAACACCGTAGGAGTTATGGGCAAAGGTATCGCTCTAATGTTCAAAGAGCGCTTTGCTGAAAATTTTCGCCTGTATGTCTCTGCCTGTAAAGCGAAGCAGGTTCAGACAGGAAAGATGTTCATTACCGAGGTGCGAGAGCTTGATGGCCCCCGCTGGGTCATCAACTTCCCCACCAAGCGGCACTGGCGCTCCCCCTCCCAAATGGCCTGGATTACAGAGGGGCTGGAGGATCTGCGCAATTTTCTGATTGAAAACGAGGTCAAGTCTATTGCTATCCCTCCGCTAGGTGCCGGTAATGGCGGCTTGGAGTGGGATGCTGTACGTGAGCACATTGAGGCCACGCTTAGTGATCTTGAAACCGAGATCCTTGTTTTTGAACCTACTAAGCAATACCAGAACGTCGCGAAGCGCAGTGGCGTGGAAAAACTGACACCAGCCCGCGCTCTGATTGCCGAGTTGGTTCGGCGCTACTGGGTGTTAGGCATGGAGTGCAGCTTGCTGGAGATTCAGAAGCTCGCATGGTTTCTAGAACGTGCAATCGACCGCTGTGATTCTGTTGAGAACCCTCTCAAACTGCAATTTGTTGCTCACAAATACGGTCCTTACGCCAACCGGCTCGACCATTTACTGAACAATCTTGATGGTAGCTATCTGCACTGCGACAAGCGGATTAGCGACGCAGGTCCACTCGATGTGATTTGGTTCAAAGATGAACGCAAAGCGTTTGTACAGACCTACCTTAGAAGTGAGGCTAAAGCCTATGTGCCTGCGCTTGAGTATACAGCCGCATTGATCGATGGCTTTGAGTCTCCCTATGGGATGGAGCTTTTGGCAACGGTGGACTGGTTACTGACTAGGGAGAACATCGAGCCCACAGTGACCGCCTTAAGAGAAGGCTTGAAGCATTGGAGTGGAGGTCAGGGTGCTGCAGAAAGAAAGAATGGCTTGTTTGATGACCACTCACTGGAGATTGCCCTTCAACGCCTAACTCAGCCGAAACCAAGCTTGGACGAGGTTTCGACTCAGTAGGCTAAGTCTGAATAGCCCCGGCTTTCCAGGGGCCGCCCTGACGAAGGTACAAACTACCTAGTCAGGCCAGCCCTCACTCAAGCTGCGCCTGAACGACGATGGAAATAACTTGCTCGCTTTCAGGCAGAGCCGCCTGCCCTTTTCGCCAAGCATTCTCTAAGATAGCGATCAAATTTCTTCCGTTCGTGTCTGAGGTGCACCAAACAGGAACGCCAGCGAACGGGAGCAGGACAAGGACATGGCAGAGACACAGATCGAGTGGACTGACTCCACTTGGAACCCGGTGGCTGGCTGCTCGATCATCAGCACAGGCTGCAAGAACTGCTACGCCATGGAGATGGCCAGACGCTTGGAATCTATGGGTATGGCCAAGTATACCGGTCTGACCCGCAAGAAAAACAAGCGCGTGGTCTGGAATGGCAAGGTCATCGAGGATAGGGAATCACTCGAAATCCCTTATCGCTGGAAAAAGCCTCGTAAAGTGTTTGTTAACTCTATGAGCGACCTGTTCCACGAGCAGGTCAGCGATAGCTTCATCCAGGACGTCTGGAGGGTGATGCGGGAGACCCCGCAGCATAACTATCAGATCCTGACGAAGCGCCCTGAGCGAATGAAGCAAATCCTCCAGGATATCATTCAAGAGGTTCTTCCTAACGTTTGGCTCGGCACATCGATTGAGAACAGCGAAACTGCCTTTCGTGTTGAGCACATCAAGGAGACTCCGGCACAGATCCGGTTTATCTCGTTTGAGCCTTTAATTGGTCATGTGGGCCCGATTGATCTAACAGGGATAGATTGGGCCATCGTTGGTGGCGAGAGCGGTAACAAAGCCCGCCAAATCAAGGAAAGCTGGATTGATGAGATTTATGCTCAATGTCTTGAGAGCGATACCGCATTTTTCTTCAAACAGTGGGGCACCTGGGGCAAGGACAACATTCGTCGGTCCAAGAAAGCGAATGGACGTGAGTATCGAGGCAAGACTTGGGATGAAATGCCCGTCAACATCGTAGGCGCTGCTTACCTATAAAAATAATGGCTTGATAGGGACATTGAGATGGTAAGAAAGAAGTACGAGTGGGAAGACGGTGCTGAACTGGCCGACCACTCTAGAATGAAAAACCAGATCCTACGTGAGTACTTCTACAAGTACGTCATCACCCGCTGCCAGACACCAAAAATGGAGCGTTTTCGCCTAGCGATTGTGGATGGATTTGCAGGCGGAGGACGATACAAATGTGGAGCACCCGGCTCTCCTCTGATCTTCATCCAAGAGCTTCATCGAGCAATTAATGACATCAATGTGAATCGAGCGGTGCAGAACCTCGCGCCTATCCGCATTGAATGCACCATGGTGCTCAACGACTACGAGCCAGCTGCACTAGACTCCCTCAAAACTCACATAGCCCCAGTCCTCGTTGAGTACGTCGACTCAAGCGAGTACCTATCAGTCCAAATCGACTACTTGAACGATGAGTTCGAGAAGGTTTACCCACGAATTAAGGAGCACCTGCAGCGAGGTAGATTTCGAAACATTCTGTTTAACCTAGATCAGTGCGGGCACAGCCACGTCACGACCGAAACACTGCGGGACATCATGAGTTCGGACACTTCAACCGAGATCTTCTACACTTTCATGATTACTGCGCTGCTGACTTACCTGCAGAAACACAACCCGCAAATGCTTGAGCGGCAATTGGCGCACCTCTCTATAAGCAAACTCGACCTCGATCTTCTATCCGAGCAAATGAGCAATCTCCAATGGCTCGGAACGGCAGAAAATATCGTCTTCTCTGCCTTCCAGAAATGCGCACAGTTTGTAAGCCCCTTCTCCATCAACAACCCTCAGGGGTGGCGCTATTGGCTGATACACCTTGCCAGTTCTTACCGGGCACGTCAGGTGTACAACAACGTGCTGCATAAGAACAGCAAGTCTCAAGCTCACTTCGGTCGCTCGGGCCTGAATATGCTAGCTCACGATCCTCAGGAAGAAGGTACCTTGTACCTGTTCGATGTGAATGCGCGGGACGAGGCTAAAGGTCAGCTTCATGACGATATACCCAAACTGATTTCGGAGTTCGGTGATGCGCTGAACATGGCCGAGTTCTATGGCCGCATTTACAACCACACCCCAGCGCATAGCGACGACATTCATCTGACGATGATCGAGAACCCTGACCTCGAGATCATCACTCCGTCGGGTGGAACACGGCGTAAAGCGAACCAGATCGACATTAAAGACACAATTAAGCTTAAATCTCAGACCAGCTTCTTTCCGATATTCCAGCGCAAGACCTAGCGGGGTCTAATATATCTAGCATCTATCACTGATATCTGGATGCCGGTTAGTTACAATGCACAAGCACAATAGACACTGACTCTGCAGCTGATCAACGTCTGCTTTTGGCCGATTGCGGCCCTTTGCGAAGGGCAGCTTTGGGTCGATTGCTGTCATTGGCTTACTCCGGCTTTGGTGTTTTCAGAATTTCGCAACAATTTCAGAAACGGACAAAAGGCCTTGCGGCGGCGCCACCTACTGATGCTCCGTACAACCGCCCCTGAATAGACCCAGTCGCTCAGCGCTTACCTTCGAGAAAGGGTCGTAGGGCGGCCAGTACTTCCTGTGGTGACTCCTCCGGTTGCAGATGCCCACCGGGCACAGCGCACCCACGCACGTCGAGCGCCCACCGACGCCAGATGGCCAAGGGCGATTCGCCCCCTTGCTGCTCAGGCCAGAGCACCAGCAACGGACACCTCAGAAGATGCCCGCGCGCCTGGTCGGCGAGATCGTCGGTGAGGTCCTCTTCGGCTCCGGCCCGGTAGTCTTCGCAGATCGCCCGGCGCACGGCCGGGTCACGAAACGCCTCGCGGTAAGCGGCCAGGGCTTGGGGCTCGATCCGCTCGAGACCACCCGCCATCCGCGCCAGGGACAGATCGATGAAGGCATCGGGATCGGCCGCCAGCAGCCGTTCCGGTAGATCCTCCGGTTGGGCGAGAAAGGTCCAGTGGAAGTTCGCCAGCCCACGCCTGAAGTCGAAGGCCTGCCAGACCTCCGGCGTGGGCACCACGGTGAGCGAGGCGTAGCGCTCGATCCGCGCGGGATGATCCAGCGCCAGGCGATAGCCGACCCGGGCACCCCGGTCGTGTCCGACCACGGCGAAGCGTGGCAGGCCGAGTTCGTCCATCAACTCGATCAGGGCCTCGGCCACCCGCCGCTTGGTCCAGCGCGAGCGGTCATCCAGTTGGCGGCTGGCACCGTAGCCCGGTAGATCGGGCACCACGACCCGATACTCCCGGGCCAGCACCGGCGCGATATGGCGCCAGGCCAGGTGGGTCTGGGGATAGCCGTGCAGCAACAGGACCGCCGGGCCCTGGCCGCCGATCATGCCCTGGAAGCAGGCCGACGCCGTGTTCCGGTGCAACGGGGTGAAGCCGGGGAAATCAGGATCGGTCATGGCGAGGGGTGCTCCAGACGATCGACGAAGGCAGCGAGGTCGCGATTGAAGCGTGGCGCCTCTTCCAGAAAGGGCGCATGCCCGGACGCGGCATAGCGGGTCGCTTCGAGGCGCGGATTGAGCGCCCGGGCCCGGGCGATGGACGCCTCGGGATGGACCAGCGCGTCCTTTTCACCATAGAGCAACCAGAGCGGCACGCGCATCCGGCCCAACCCCTGGACGGCCGCGACGTCCTGACCCTGGACGGCGCTCTGCATGTCCCAGGAGGCCATGGCGGCAGTCGCGTAGAGCCGTTGGAACAACGCCGGCGCTGGCGGTGTGGCGAAACACAGGGCGAGAAAGGTACGGATCGCGTCCAAGTGGGTGCGTAGATCGGGCGAGACCAGGTCCCGATAGACTTCGGGATGCGGCACGATCTGCGCCGAGGACAACTCGATGACACCGTCCACATAGACGACGCCGGCCAAGTCGGCATCGCCGTAGGCGGCCAGGTAGTTGGTGATCACCGTGGCGCCCAACGACCAGCCCACCAGCACCGGCCGCTGGGCCCCGGTGGCGGCGATGACCGTCGCCAGGTCGTCGGCCCAGCGGCGGCCCTCGCGGTACGGCGCGGCACCGAACGGCTTGCCCGACAGGCCGTGGCCACGGAGGTCGTAGGTGATCAGGCGGAAGCGGTTCAGCGCGGGGCTGGCGAGCTGGGCTTCCCAGTTCAGCCGGCTGCCCAGCAGGCCATGGATGAAGATGATGGGCACGCCGCGGGGATCGCCCTGCTCCTGGACGGCCAGCTCCACGCCGTCGGGAGCGGTCACCCGCCATTCGCGGGCCTGGGCGGCCAGACTGGTCAGACTCAACAACAGGATCAGCGACAACAGGCGCAAGGGACTCATGGCAGGTCTCCGCAGAAGAGGAACCACCAGGGTCGCGGCTGACACCAATGTGAGGGTCAAGCCCCCAGGCGCCATGCGATAGTGGCTCGCACTCCTCTTTCCTTTAGCGCCGGAGTGTCGTCATGACTGCACCCTCGCCCTCCCTCAGCATCGGTCAGCTCGCCACCGCCACCGGGGTCAGCGTGCGCTCCTTGCGTCACTACGAGGCCCAGGGGCTGCTGGTGGCGGGACGGGGTGCCAACGGCTATCGCCACTTTCCGGCCAGCGCCGTGGCCCAGGTCCGGCAGTTGCAACGGCTGCTCGGCGCCGGCTTCAGCCTGGCGGAGATCCGCCGCTTTCCCGACTGCATGCGCCTGATCGAGGGTGCCCAGGCCTGTCCGGAAACCTCGGCGGCCCAGCGCGAGCGACTGCGGACATTGGAGCGGCAGATCGACGAACTGGAAAGCCGGCGCGCCCGCCTGCTAGAGATGTTGCGCGACAGCGAAGCGCCCCAGGCCTGAGCGAACCTGGCAGGAACCCCGCGTCAGCCCACCCGGTCCGAACCTTGGGTCGGCCAGGCCAGCACGGTTCGGGCACCCTGCCGAGGAAGTCGTCATGCGCTCCCCTCTGTTCACCGCGCTACTCACCGGCGGGCTGCTGTCCTCTGGTGACGCCAGCGCCGCACCGCGCAGCGTACCCGCCATCGAGACCGAGGATGCCACCCTGGGCAGCGTGGACGTCGGTGAGACCTCCGGACGCTTCCATCCGCAATTCGCTATCGACGCCCGTAACGGCGACTTTTCCCGCGGTAACTACGATGACGATTCGGCCAGTCTCGAGCGTATCCCGCTGCACGCCCAGGTCGGCTTCGCCCTGGACCTGCACCAGGCAGCCGGGGGTGCGACCGATGCCTGGCTGGTATTCAGCAGCAGCAATGGCTTCCATACGCCGTCCAGCGACGAAAGGGTCAGCCCGCGGCGCTGGTACGAGAGCAACAACCTGCTGGGTCTGGTGGTGTCGCCGACCGAAGGCCTGCGGGTCGGCGTCGTCTACACGGTCAAGACCAGCCCCAACGATGTCGCCGCCACCACCCAGGAGGCCAGCCTGACCCTGGCCTACCAGGCCGACTCGGGCCTGGGCGCCTGGCGACCGGGGTTGGCGGTGACCACCCGTACCCAGGGCGACGGCGGCCTCTATACCCAGGGCAGCCTGGAGCCTGGGTTCGATCTGACGTCGGGAGGTCTGCGCCTGGGTTTCCCCAGTGCCCTGGGGGTAGGCTGGAATGGCTTCTACGGAGCGGATTCCGGCGACCGCCTTTACGCTCGCACCGGCCTGGCCCTGGAGCAGCCCTTCCGTTGGGGCGAGACCCGCTGGAGCGCCCGCGCCGAAGCCCTGGCGCTCTATCGCGACGGCGCCCTGCGCGAGCTGAGCGGCCCGGAGGGCGAGACCGACAGTGTGGTGCCCCAGGTCACGCTCAGTCTGTCCATGGCCTATTAGAACAGCGACGCACGGCGCCGCTCCCCACAGCTCGGCTCCGACACCGAGCTACCACGCCGCGCAACCGGAAGCTGTCGCCACGGCGCGGCGATCACTCCGCCTTTCCCCCTCGCGCCGACCAGGGCAGCCTTGCCTTGGCCGTGCCGAGCGCCTGCCCTTAGTAGCGACAAACCTGACCAGTCAATTTGGTAAGGCCAATATATAAAAATTTAAATTGGTCTTGCCAAGAAAAAGCTCCCGCGTTAGCTTGGTCTCCATGGATCTCACCCGGCAGCCCGCTGCCGAGACAACAACAAGAGAGAGCACCATGTTGGAAACGGCCTTGCCACCCGGCACCCGCGGCGACCACGTCGCGCCCTGCCTGGTCATCGACAACATCTGCAAGAGCTTTCCCGGGGTCCGCGCCCTGAGCGGCGTCAGCCTCGACCTGCAACCCGGCGAGGTGCACGCCGTCTGCGGCGAGAACGGTGCCGGCAAGTCGACCCTGATGAAGATCGTCAGCGGCCAACTGGCGCCGGACGAGGGCTGCATCCGCTACCTGGGCGAGGAACGGCGCTTCAGGTCCGTCTCCGAAGCCGAGCGCGCCGGCATCGCCATCATTCACCAGGAACTCAATCTGGTGCCGCACCTCACGGTGGCGGAGAACATCTTCCTGGCCCGCGAGCCCAGGCGCTTCGGCCTGATCGACCGGCGCAAGCTGCAGGCGGACACCGCGGCCTGCCTGGCGCGCCTGGGCGTGGCCATCAGCCCCCAGGCGCCGGTCGGCAAGCTCTCGGTGGCACAGCAGCAGATGGTGGAGATCGCCAAGGCGCTGTCGCTGGACGCCCAGGTGCTGATCCTCGACGAACCGACCTCGTCGCTGACCGAAAGCGAGACCCAGGCGCTGTTCAAGGTCATCCAGGACCTCAAGGCGCGCGGCGTCGGCATGCTCTACATCTCGCACCGGCTGGACGAGATGCGCCACATCGTCGACCGGGTGACCATCCTGCGCGACGGTCGCCATGTCTCCACCCGCCGTTTCGCCGAGACCTCGGTCGACGCCATCGTGGCGGGCATGGTGGGGCGCTCCCTGGACGAGAAGTTTCCGCCCCGGACCTCCACCCCCACCGACGAGGTGTTGTTGCGGGCCCGCAACCTGAGCCGCAAGGGCGCCTTCCGCGACGTGAGCTTCGACTTGCGCCGCGGCGAGATCCTCGGTTTCGCCGGGCTGATGGGAGCGGGACGCACCGAGATCGCCCGGGCGATCTTCGGCGCCGACCGCCTGGATGCCGGCCGCCTGGAGTTGCAGGGACGGGAGGTGCGGATCCGCAGTCCGCGCGACGGCATCGACCAGGGCGTCGCCTATCTCTCCGAAGACCGCAAGAAGGACGGCCTGGCGGTGAAGATGACCCTGGCCCACAACCTGACCCTGGCCAACCTCGACGCCCTGTGCGCGCCGCTGGGTTTCATCCGCTTCGGCGCCGAGGCGCGGGTGGTGGCGGACTATGTGCGGCGGCTGGACATCAAGACGCCCTCGATCGACAAGGTCACCCGTTATCTCTCCGGCGGCAACCAGCAGAAGATCATCATCGGCAAATGGCTGTTCCGCGACTCGCGGATCATGTTCTTCGACGAGCCCACCCGCGGCATCGACGTCGGCGCCAAGTACGCCATCTACCAAATGCTGGACCGGCTGGCCGCCCAGGGCATCGGCGTGGTGCTGATCAGTTCCGAGCTACCCGAACTGCTGGGCATGAGCGATCGCATCCTGGTGTTCCACGAAGGCCGTCTGACCGGCGAGGTCCAGGCCAAGGCCACCTCCCAGGACGAAATCATGCATTACGCCTCGGGCTGCACGTCGCATTGACGACGGTCGCCCTCTGATGCCGAGCGAGAAGCGGACATGACCGAAAAACAAAAAGAACTCCTGCAGAAATTTGGTGCGCTGGTCAGCCTGTTGGTGCTGATCGGGGTGTTTTCCTCCATGAGCAGCGCCTTTCTCACCCTGGGCAACGGCATGAGCGTGGCGCTGCAGGTGACCTCCATCGCCTTCCTCGGCCTCGGCGCCACGGCGGTGATCATCACCGGCGGCATCGACCTGTCGGTGGGCTCGGTGCTGGCGCTGGCCGGGGTGGCCAATGCCATGGCGGTGAAAGCGGGCGCGCCGATCGAGGTGGGCATCCTGGTCGGCCTGATCGTCGGCGGGATCTGCGGCGCCATCAACGGCCTGTTCGTGACCCTGGTCAAGCTGCCGCCCTTCATCGCCACCCTGGGCATGATGCTGGTGGCCCGCGGCCTGGCGCTGCGCCTGACCGACGCCCAGCCCATCTCCGGACTCGGCGAGGCCTTCGGCGTGCTCGGCAACGGCACCCTGGGGCGCATCGAGCGCCTCGGCGCCGACGGCTTTCCCAACGTGATTTTCCCGGGCATCCCCTATCCGGTGCTCATCATGGTCGTGCTGGCCATCGGCCTGTGGCTGGTGCTCAGCCGCACCCGCCTGGGACGGCACATCTATGCGGTGGGCTCGAACGCCGAGGCCGCGCGGCTCTCCGGGGTCCGGGTACGGGCGGTGACGCTGTTCACCTATGTGCTGTCCGGCGTGCTGGCCGGGCTGACCGGCGCGGTGCTGATGTCGCGCCTGGTCACCGCCCAGCCCAACGAAGGGGTGATGTACGAGCTGGATGCCATCGCCAGTGCGGTGATCGGCGGCACCTCGCTGTCCGGCGGGATCGGCAGCGTCTCCGGCACCCTGATCGGCGCCTTCACCATCGGGGTGCTGCGCAACGGCCTCAACATGCTCGGCGTCTCGAGTTTCACCCAGCAGATCATCATCGGCCTGGTGATCCTGCTGACGGTCTGTATCGACCAGATCCGCAACCGCAAGCAGTGAACCCTCGATAACAATAAGGAAAACGCGATGAAAATCTTCAAGAAAGTGGTCCTGGGTGTGGTCTTGTCCGCGGCGACGTCCCTGGCCTTGGCCGGTAACGGCGAGATCGCGGTGATCGTCAAGAGCGCCAATTCCAACTATTGGCAGAACGTGCAGAAGGGCGTGCAGGAAACCGCCAAGCAGCATCCCAACTACAAGGTCACCTTCCAGGGGCCGGCGTCGGAAGCGGCGGTGGCGGATGAAGTGAACATGGTGGTCAACGCCGTCAACCGCGGCGTCTCGGGCATCGTCCTGGCGCCGTCCGACCCGGACGCCCTGGTGCCAGCCATCAAGCAGGCCTGGGAGGCGCATATCCCGGTGGTGCTGATCGACTCCGCGGTGGCGGACAGCGGCGCCAAGTACTACCAGTCCTTCCTCGCCACGGACAACCGCAAGGCCGGCGAGCTGGCCGCCCAGCGCATGATCGAGAAGGCCGGCAAGACCGGCAAGGTCGCCATCATGTCCTATGTACCGGGCACCGGCTCCGAGATCGGACGGGTAGGCGGCTTTCGCCAGTACCTGGAACAGCACTCGCAGCTGACCGTGGTCGGTCCCTTCTATTCGCAGTCGCAGATGGCCAATGCGCTGAACCAGACCACCGACGTGCTGGCCGCCAATCCCGACCTCAAGGGCATCTACGGCGCCAACGAACCCACCGCGGTGGGCATGGCGCGGGCCATCGCCCAGGCGGGCAAGGCCGGCAAGCTGGAGGCCATCGGCTTCGACGGCAATGCGGACCTGCAGGGCTTCGTGCGTGACGGCACCCTGGACGCCATCGTGGTGCAGAGTTCCTATCGCATGGGCCTGGATGCGGTCGCCACGGTGATCAAGGTCATCGAGAAGCAGCAGGTGCCCAAGTACATCGATACCGGCGCGTTGCTGATCGACAAGGCGAACCTGGACAGCCCCGCAGCACGCAACGTGCTGTATTGAACGGAGGCCTCGGGATGAATCTCTCCGAACGGCGGCAACTGGCGGGTAGCGCTCTGGCGCTTCCGCTGCTCGGCCTCGGCTGTTCCCAGCTCGGCGGCCTGTACCGGGACATGTCGGCCCAGCAGGCCGCCGCCACCCTGGCGAGCGCCTGGCAGCAGGGCATCCGCTACTTCGACACGGCGCCCTTCTATGGCTATGGCCGTTCGGAACATCGGCTCGGGACCTTTCTCGACGAACAGCCGCGCGCCGAGTTCGTGCTCAGTAGCAAGGTCGGCCGGCTGCTCGTGCCCAACGGCGACGTGCGCACCAACGCCGATGGCTGGGCCCGGCCGTTGCCATTCGCGCCGCTGTACGACTACCGCTACGACGCCATCCTGAGATCCCATGAAGACAGCCTGCAACGGCTGGGGCTGGCGCGGATCGACATCCTCTATGTGCACGACATCGGTATGCGGACCCATGGCGAGCGCCATGCCCAGCACTGGCAGGCGCTGACCCAGGGTGGCGGCTTCCGCGCGCTGGAGCAGTTGCGGGACAGCGGGCAGGTCGCGGCCATTGGTCTGGGTGTCAACGAATGGGAGGTGGTGGTCGACGCCCTGCAGGAGTGCCGGCTGGACTGCACCCTGCTGGCCGGGCGCTACACCCTGCTGGAACAGGAAAGCCTGCGACCGCTGCTGGATCTTTGTCTGGCCCAGCAGCACGCCCTCGTCATCGGCGGAGTGTTCAACTCCGGCATCCTCGCCGGCGGCCAGCACTTCGACTATGGCGCCGCACCGGCCGCGGTGGTGGCCAAGGTCCGGGCGCTGCAGCAGGTCTGCGCCGAGTTCGAGGTACCGCTGCCGGCAGCGGCCCTGCAATTTCCCCTGGCGCATCCGGCGGTGGCTTCCTGCGTCATCGGCGCACGCAGTGCCGAGCAGGTGGCCAGCAACCTGGCGTGGCTCGAGACGCCGATTCCCGCCGAATTCTGGCGCACCCTGAAGCAACGCGGCCTGCTGGACGCCGACGCCCCGGTGGCGGGAGGTGCGGCATGAGCCTGCGCGTCGATGCCCATCAACACTATTGGCAACTGGCCCAGGGCCACGGCGATTGGCCGCCGGCCGAGCTGACGGCCATCTATCGCGACTTCCTGCCGGCGGACCTGGCGCCGGAACTGGCCGCCGCGCAGCTCGACGGCAGCCTGGTGGTCCAGGCCAATCCCAGCGCCGCCGAGACCGACCAGTTGCTCGAACTGGCCGCGCGGGAGCCGTCCATCCTTGGCGTGGTCGGCTGGGTGGACCTGCGCGACTCCGGCGCCGCCGAGCGGATCGCCACCCTCGCCCGCCAGCCCAAGTTCAGGGGTGTGCGGGTCATGGCCCAGGGCTTGCCAGCCGCCGGCTGGGTGGAGGCGACGCTGGGCGAGGCCGCCCTGGCGGCGCTGGCGGACCACGACCTGAGCCTGGACCTGCTGGTGTTGCCGCGGCATCTGCCCGGCGCCCTGACACCGGCGCAGCGCCACCCGACGTTGCGCCTGGTGATCGACCACGCGGCCAAGCCGGCCATCGCCACCCGTGATGTCGCGAGCTGGGCGGCGCTGCTGGCCCCGCTGGCCGACCAGCCCAACGTCCACTGCAAGCTCTCCGGCCTGCTCACCGAGGCACGCCCGGGCGATGGCCTGGCGGAGCTGCGGCCCTATCTCGACGAGGTCTTCGCCCTCTTCGGGCCCGAGCGGGTGCTCTGGGGCAGCGACTGGCCGGTGCTCGAAGTGGTGGCGCGCTACCAGGACTGGTACCGGCTGTGCGCGGACTACCTGGCCAGCCATCCACGCGAAGCGCTGCGCCGGGCAGCGCCGGCCGTCTTCGGCGGCAATGCGCAGGCCTGCTACCGATTGGGGTGAGCCCCCTGACCTTTCCGGGCGAACCAGTCGCCACGAACCGAACGTGCATCACCAGCGATGTGGAGTCTTGCCAATGTTGACAGTCATCTGTGAAAAGCCGGGCCTCTTGGTCGCGTGCGATACCCCCAAGCCCGTGCGTGGCGCCGGCGAAACCCTGGTCCGCATCCGCCGGGTCGGGGTGTGCGGTACCGACCTGCACATCTACGAGGGCAACCAGCCCTATCTCGACTACCCGCGGGTGATGGGCCACGAGATTGCCGGCATCGTCGAGGAAACCGACGACAGCGGCCGGCTGCAAGCGGGCGACGTGGTCTACGTGATGCCCTATATGTCCTGCGGCCAGTGCATCGCCTGCCGCCAGGGCAAGACCAACTGCTGCACCAGGATCGCGGTGCTGGGCGTGCATCGCGACGGCGCCCTCACCGAATACCTCAGCCTGCCCGACCGCTTCGTGTTCAAGGCCACCGGGCTCAGCCTGGATCAGGCGGCCATGGTGGAATTCCTCGCCATCGGCGCCCATGCCGTGCGCCGTGCGGGGCTCGCCCAGGGGCAGCGGGTACTGGTGGTGGGCGCCGGGCCCATCGGCATGGCGGCTGCGATCTTCGCCGGCATCGCCGGGGTACGGGTGACGCTGCTGGATACCCGTAAGGATCGTCTGGACTTCTGCCGGCAGCACCTGCGCATCGAGGCGGCGGTCAGCGTCGGCGCAGGCGACAAGGACGAGCTGGCGCGGTTGACCGACGGCGACTTCTTCGACGTGGTGTTCGACGCCACGGGCAACGCCCGGGCCATCGAGCGCGGCTTCGAATTCGTCGCCCATGCCGGCAGCTATGTGCTGATCTCGGTGGTGAAGGACCAGATCCGCTTCTCCGATCCGGAATTCCACAAGCGCGAGACCACCCTGCTGGGCAGTCGCAACGCCACCGCCGAGGATTTCCAGCACGTCGAGCGCTGCCTGCGCGAGGGCCTGATCCCCGACGCCGCGCTCAATACCCACCGCCTGCGCCTGGACGAGGTGCCCGAGCGCTTCGCCGAGCTGCTCGACCCCGCCCGCGGCGTGGTCAAGGCCATCATCGAAGTCTGAGGGGCCCCGTGCCGACGATCATGGATACAGCTGCCCTTACCCCCATCCTGCAATTCGGCACCAGCCGCTTCCTCCAGGCCCACGTCGATCTGTTCCTGTCGGAAGCCCTCGCCGCGGGCCGTGGCCTGGGCCGCATCACCGTGGTCCAGACCACCGACAGCGCGGCCAGTGCCGGCAAGACCGCCGCCCTGGCCTCCGGCCAGCCCTATCCGGTGATCATCCAGGGCCGCCAGCAGGGGGTGGAGATCCAGCGCACCCTGTGGTCGACGTCCATCGCCGGCGCCGTGCATGCCCACAGCGCCTGGCCGGCCCTGCGCCGGGGCTTCGTCACGGACGTCCAGGTGGTGCTGTCCAATACCGGCGACAACGGCTATCGCCTCGACGACCGCGACGGGCCGGAGGCGCTCGCGGCCAAGGCCCCGGCGCCGCACAGCTTTCCGGCCAAGCTGCTGGTGCTGCTGCACGACCGCTGGCGGCAGAATCCCACGGCGCCGCTGTCGCTGTTTCCCTGCGAGCTGGTCAGTCGCAATGGCGACGTGCTGCGCGAGGTGGTCGCTGGCCTGGCGACACGCTGGGCACTGGCGCCGGCGTTCGGCGACTACCTCGCCAGCCACTGCAAATGGGCGAACTCCATCGTCGACCGCATCGTCTCGGAGGCCCTGGACCCCATCGGCGCCGTCGCCGAACCCTATGCGCTCTGGGCCATCGAGGCGCAACCGGGGCTGCAACTGCCCTGTGAGCACCCGGCCATCGTGGTGACCGACTCGCTGCAAGGCTACGAGCGCTTGAAACTGTTCATCCTCAACCTGTCCCACAGCTACCTGGCCGAGCGCTGGCAGCGGGCCCAGGACAACCCCGGCCTGACCGTCTACCAGGCGCTGAATCGGCCCTACTACCGCGACGATCTCGAAGGCCTCTGGGCCAAGGAAGTCTTGCCGGTGTTCGCCGCGCTGGGCGAAGAGACGGCCGCCCGCCGTTATCTGGACGAGGTACGCGACCGCCTGCTCAACCCCTTCCTCCAGCATCGCCTGGCCGACATCGCCCAGAACCATGCCGAGAAGAAACGACGGCGCCTACTGCCGCTGGTGGAGCTGGCCGCACGCCACGCGCCCCAGCTTCCCCTCCCGCGCCTGTCCGCTGCCCTGGCAGCGACCGGCGATACCCTTTGACGCCTGTCTTGGAGCGCACCATGGAAACTGCCGCGAATCCCCTGATCGTCCTGGCCCCGGATGACGACGTGGCGGTCGCCCGCCTCGAACTGGCGGCGGGGAGCCCGCTGGCCCACGCCGACCTGTCCCTGACCTGCCGCGACGCCATCCCGGCCGGCCACAAGCTGGCCCTGCGGGCGATACCCGCGGGCGGCCTGGTGCGCAAGTACGGCCAGGTCATCGGCATGGCGCTGAGCGACATCCAGCCGGGGGAGCTGGTCCATGTCCACAACCTGGGCATGCCACCGGCCAGCGCCCGCGGCGGCCAGGCGCCGGCCAGTGCCCAGGCCGCCGCGCCGGTGCAGGCCAGCTTCCAGGGCTATCGGCGCAGCAACGGCGCGGTGGGCACGCGCAACTACCTGGGTATCGTCTCCAGCGTGAATTGCTCGGCCACGGTGTGCCGCAAGATCGCCCAGGCCTTCACGCCGGAGCGGCTGGCGGCCTGGCCCAATGTCGACGGCGTGGTGGCCATCACCCACGGCGGCGGCTGCGGCACCGGGGTGAGCGGGGAAGGCGTCGAACTGCTGAGGCGCACCCTGCAGGGCTATGCCGACCAGCCGAATTTCGCCGGCGTCCTGGTCATCGGCCTGGGCTGCGAGGCCATGCAGTCCGGCGCCCTGGTCGCCAGCCTGCGCCCGCGGGACGAAGACCTGCTGGCGCACCTGGTCATCCAAGAGGCCGGCGGCACCGCCGAAACCATCGCCCGGGGCATCGCCCTGATCGAAGGCATGCTGCCGCTGGCCAATCGCGCCGAGCGCACGCCGCAACCGGCCAGCGCCCTGCGTCTCGGCCTGCAGTGCGGCGGCTCGGACGGCTATTCCGGCATCAGCGCCAATCCGGCATTGGGCGCGGCGGTCGATCTGCTGGTGCGCGCCGGCGGTACCGCCATCCTCTCCGAGACCCCGGAGATCTATGGCGCCGAACATCTACTGACCACCCGCGCGGTCGTGCCCGGGGTGGCCGACGCCCTGCTCGAACGCATCCGCTGGTGGGAGGCCTACGTCACCCAGCATGGCGGCGAGATGGACAACAATCCCTCGCCGGGCAACAAGCGCGGCGGCCTCACCACCATCCTCGAAAAGTCGCTGGGCGCGGTGGCCAAGGGCGGCAGCTCGCCGCTGGTAGCGGTCTATCGCTATGCCGAGCCCGTCACGGCCGCGGGGCTCGTGTTCATGGACACCCCCGGTTACGATCCGGTGTCGGCCACCGGCCAGGTCGCCGGGGGTGCCAACCTCCTCTGCTTCACCACCGGGCGCGGTTCCACCTATGGTTGCAAGCCGACCCCTTCGGTGAAGATCGCCAGCAACGATGGGTTGTTCCAGCGCATGGCCGAGGACATGGATTTCAACGCGGGACCCATCGTCACCGGCCAGGAGTCCATCGCGGCGGCCGGGCAACGGCTGTTCGAGCTGCTGCTGGCGGTCGCCTCCGGCCAGCGGACCTGCAGCGAAAGCAACGACCTGGGCGACAACGAATTCGTCCCTTGGCAACTGGGCGCGGTGATGTGAGATGACGACCCGAACCTTGGATGTGGTGACCTGCGGCGAAGCCATGGCGCTGTTCGCCGCGCTGGACGTCGGTGAGCTGGGCGAGGTCGAGCGCTTCGTCCGGGTGCCGGCCGGCGCCGAATTGAACGTGGCCATCGGGCTGTCCCGCCTGGGGCTGAACGTCGGCTATCTCAGCCGCCTGGGCCGCGATCACCTGGGCCTCTGGCTGCAACGCCTGATGAAAGAGGAAGGCCTCGACCTGCGCCATCTGGCGCAGGACCCAGTGCGCCCGACCGGCCTGATGTTCAAGGCGCGCCGCGCCGACGGCGGTGATCCCACCGTCGAGTATCGCCGCGCCGGCTCGGCGGCCAGCGCCCTGAGCCTGGCCGACTACGACGCGGACTACTGCACCGCCGCCCGCCACCTGCACCTGACCGGCATCACCCCGGCGCTGAGCGATGCCACCCGCGAGCTGGTCTTCCACCTGGCCGCCGAGCTGCGCCAGGCCGGGCGCACGGTGTCCTTCGACCCGAATCTGCGGCCCAGCCTGTGGCCGTCGCGGCAGGCCATGGTCGCTACCCTCGATGCCCTGGCGGGCCAGGCCGACTGGGTGTTTCCCGGCATCCAGGAGGCCCGGCTGCTCACCGGCCTGGACGAGGTCGAGGCCATCGCCGATTACTACCTGGCCAAGGGCTGCACGCTGGTGGTCATCAAGCTCGGCGCCGCGGGCGCCTTCTATGCCACGCCCCACGAACGCGGCCACCGGCCCGGCTGCCCGGTCACCACCATCGTCGATACCGTCGGCGCCGGCGACGGCTTCGCCGTGGGTGTCATCAGCGCGCTGCTGGAGGGCCTGCCGGTAGCCGCCGCGGTGGATCGCGGCAACCTGATCGGCGCCCGGGTGCTGGGCTTCGCGGGTGACAGCGACGGCCTGCCCACCCGAACGCAACTGGCGGAGTTCGCCAGCACGCTACCGGCCAGCGAGCTGGCCCAGGAGTGAGCATGACCCGCTATTGCCTGTTACTGGATCTGCGCGACGATCCCGCGCTCATCGCCGAATACGAACGCCAGCACCAGGCCGTCTGGCCCGAGGTGCTGGCCCATCTACGCGCGGCGGGCGTGGCCAATATGACTATCTGGCGGCTGGGTTGCCGCCTGACCATGCTGCTGGAGGCCGGGCCGGATTTCTCCTTCGAGCGGATGCATGAACTGGAGCGCCAGAATCCCAAGGTGCAGGAGTGGGAGGCGTTGATGTCGCGCTATCAACTTTCCTCGCCCGACGCGGGTTCGGCGAAGTGGCAGCTGGCGAGCCCGCTGTTCGAGCTGGCGACCCAGCCCTGAGAGCCTGTTCATAATCAGCTGCGCGTCGGCCAAACTGCGTTGAAAACGCCTTCGGAATGCTCATTTACCACTCGTAAACTCCGCTTCCTCAGGCCTTTTCGCCTTGTTTGGCTCTAGCTCGCAAGATTATGAACAGGCTCTGAGGCGTCTACTACGGGCCCGGCGCATGAGATACTGGGCGCCTTGAATTCGCAGGTTTCGTCGATGCCGCCCCCTGTCGCCACGGAAAGAAAGCTCTACCAGAAGATCGCGGACCGCCTGCGCCAGCACATTCGCGAAGGCGCCTTCGAGGTCGGCACCCGCCTGCCGCCGGAGCGCGACCTGGCGCAGCTGCTGGGCGTCTCCCGCCCGTCCCTGCGCGAGGCGCTGATCGCCATGGAGATCGAGGGCAGCATCGACGTCCGCCAGGGCTCCGGGATCTACGTCAATGCGGCGCTGCTCAGCGATGGACGACGCACTTCCACCCTTGGCGAGAGTCCGTCGGAGCTGATGCGCGCCCGGGCGATCATCGAAGGCGAGGCCATCGTGCTGGCCTGCTCCCTGGGCGGCAAGACCGACTATCGCTACCTGGCCAAGTGCATCGAAAGCATGAGCGCCAAGATCGCCCAGGGCCTCTCCCCGGCGGAAGACGACCGCAAGTTCCACCAGCGGCTGGCCCGCATGAGTGGCAACTCGACCCTGGTGCGCATCATCACCGCGCTGTTCGACGAGCGTCACAGCCCCATCTCCGCTCATGTCACCGAGCAGGCGGAAAGCCAGAAGACCTGGGGCGCCGCGGTGGCCGAGCACCAGGCCATCCTGCGGGCGGTGGAGGCGCGCGACCTGACCGGCGCCCAGACCGCCATGCGCCATCACCTGCTGGCGTCGGAAGCGCGCTGGCTGGAGGGCTTGGCGTCCAGCGAGGAGTGAGCGGGCGCTAGCCCAGCGGGTGAGCGGGCGCTAGCCCAGCGGCGCGACGCCCAGCCCTTCCACCAGGCTCTCCAGGGCGCGCAGGCCGGCCACCGAGTTGCCGTAGCTGTCCAGCCGCGGCGACCAGACGCAGATGCTCAGTTGCCCCGGCACGATGGCGACGATGCCGCCGCCCACGCCGCTCTTGCCCGGCAGGCCGACGCGCCAGGCGAAGTCGCCGGCGGCGTCGTAGAGCCCGCAGGTCAGCAGCAGGGCATTGAGCTGGCGGGTCTGCTGGGGCGTCACCACCGGCTGGCCGTCCTGGGGATTGACGCCGCCATTGGCGAGGAAGGCGAAGGCACGGGCCACGTCGACGCAGCTCATGGCCAGGGCGCAGCCGTGGAAATAGACGTCGAGGACGTCGTCCACCTCGCTGTGCAGGTTGCCGTAGGCCTTCATCAGGTAGGCCAGGGCGGCGTTGCGCGCCTTGTGCTCCATCTCCGAACGGGCCACGCGGTCGTCGAAATTGATCGCCGGATTGCCGGCCAGGCGCCGCGCCTGTTCGCGCATCATCCAGTGGATGGACATGATGCGTGACACCAGCAGCTCGCAGACCAGCACGGCGCCGGCGTTGATGAAGGGATTGCGCGGGATGCCCTGCTCGCCTTCCAGCTGCACCATGGAGTTGAAGGCCTGCCCGGAGGGTTCGCGGCCGACGCGGGTCCAGATGTCCGCCTCGTCCAGCCGCTGCATGGCGATCACCAGGTTGAGCACCTTGGAGATGGACTGGATGGAGAACGGGGTAGCGGCCTCCCCCGCCTGCCAGACCTGGCCGTGGACGTCGCACACGGCGATGCCGAAGCGATCCGGCGCCACCTCGGCCAGGGCCGGGATGTAGTCGGCCACCTTGCCTTCGCCGAAGTGGCTCGGCGCAGCGGCGGCGATACGGTCGAGCAGGGGTTGCAACTGGTGACGGTCGAACGACGCGGCCATGGCGATTCCGAAGGATGCGGAGGCGCCAAGTGTAGGGGCGGCGCGGGTCTCAGGCGAGTCCCTGGGGCAGGCGGATCTCGAAACGGGCGCCGCCCAGGGCGCCCTGGGTCACGGTCAGGCGCCCGCCCTGGTTTTCCAGCGCCCGGCGACTGATGGCCAGGCCCAGGCCGAAACCTCCGGTGGCGCGGTCGCGGCTGCGGTCCAGGCGATAGAAGGGCTCGAACACCCGCTCGCGCTCGGCCGCCGGGATGCCTTCGCCGTCATCTTCCACGCTGATCAGCAATTCCCCGGCGCCGTCGGTGCTCACCGTCACCTGCACCTCGCGCTGGCAATAGCGCAGGGCGTTGCCGACCAGGTTCTGCAGGGCGCGGGCGGTGAGCCGCGGCGCCAGCGCGGCCTGGGCCGGGGCGCCGACGAGATCCAGGTGCAACGCCACGCCCCGGTGCTCCTGCTCCTCGGCGAAGTCGGCCAGCACGCTGTCGAGGAAGGCGACGAGGTCGAGGGTCAGGCGTTCGAGCGGCTGCTGGCTGCTCTGCAGGCGGGCGTAGGACAGCAATTCGTCGACCAGGGCATCCAGCTCGCGCACGTGGCGCACCAGTTGCTCCAGCTGGCGGTGGGTCTCGGCCGGCAGCGGATCGGCCTGCAGCAGCGCCAGGCCGAATTCCAGGCGCGACAGCGGGGTACGCAGCTCGTGGGAGACGGCGTTGAGCAGGTCGCGCTGCTGGACGATGAGCGCCTCCAGTTCCTGGGCCATGTCATCGAAGGCGCGGGCCAGGCCGCCGATGTCCGAGCGCGGCGAGATGGCCGTGCGTTCCTGCAGGTGCCCCTTGGCCAGCCGCGCGGCGGTGCGCCGTAGCCGTTCCAGGTCCCGCCAGTGCGGTCGCAGCCAGAGGTACAGGCAGATCAGCAGGGCCGCGCCGATCAGGGCGTTCATCGCCCAGTAGGTCAGGGCGATGTCCATGGGTGCATCGGGAATGGCCATCCACAGTACCTGCCCGCTGCGCAGGGGCGCGATGGCTACGCTGGGAGCGCCATAGTCGTCCGAACGGACGCGCGACGCACCAGCCGCCAGCGCCTGGCGCTCGGCCAGGGTCAGGCGTTCATCGTCTGGCGCCAACACCGCCAGGCTGACCGGGGCGAGATCGGCGTTCAGGCCTTCCAGCAAGGCGGGCCAACGCTCCGGCGGGGTCTCGGCGAAGGTCCGCTGTGCCAGTTTCAACGGCCCGTTCAGCAGCTCCAGGTTGAAGCGGTTGTAGCGCTCGTCGAACACCTTGAGCAGGGCCTCGGGCACCAGGTAGGTGGCGGCGCCGTAGGTCACCAGCAGGATGAGGTAGAGGCGGACGAGGATCTTGAGCATTCATTCCCACTCGGCGCGGGAGAGGAGATAGCCCTTGCCCCAGACGGTCTTGATCCGCCGGGCCTCGCCGGGGTGCTCTTCGAAGCGGCGGCGCAGCTTGGAGATGGCCACGTCCACCGAACGGTCGACGCCATTGAATTCGATGCCGCGCAGTTGCTGGATCAGTTGGTCGCGGCTGAGTACCTCGCCGGCATGGCGCATGAGGATGGCCAGCAGGTTGAATTCGGTGGACGACAACTCCACCAGCTGGTCGCGCCACCGGACCTGGCGCTCGCCCGGCAACAACTGCAACTGGCCGATGCTCAGGCGATCGTCGGCGACCACCTCGCCCAGTTGGCAGCGCCGCAGCAGGGTGCGGATGCGTGCCAGCAGCACCCTGGGCTCGCAGGGCTTGCTGACGTAGTCGTCGGCGCCGATCTCCAGGCCCAGCACCTGGTCGTGGCTGTCGTCCAGGGCGGTGAGCATCAGGATCGGCAGGCCCGGCTGGGCGGCGCGCAACTGGCGGCAGACCTGCAGGCCGTCCAGCCCCGGCAGCATGACGTCGAGCACCACCAGCTGCGGGCGCAGCCGCTGCACCGCGGCCAGGGCTTCGTCGCCGCGACCGATCACGGTCACGGCATA
>Ga0157359_1000109_pt1 | contig 24464 bp, 24 predicted proteins | sample AttcapACBM3_FD_111482 | JGI IMG/M metagenome (GOLD analysis project Ga0157359, IMG submission 111482) | Fungus gardens microbial communities from leaf cutter ant in Botucatu, State of São Paulo, Brazil - Atta capiguara ACBM3 | ecosystem: Host-associated > Fungi > Mycelium > Unclassified ...
CTGCAAACGCTTATTGGCTTCAAAGCGGGATAATAGTTCTGCATCGCTTTTGCCAACATGTGTGGAAAGCGTATGCCCGCCGGGTTTCAAACCTGTTACTGACTCATGCTCAGTAAGTTTAATACGGCCAGCTCTTACTGCTGCTACACGACTTGCGCCGATGCCAAGTGCAAATCCTAGTGGAACAGCGATATCGACAGTCAGGCCGATTTTCATCGCCGTATCTTCATCTGCTCCAAAGGATTTAGCAATTGCTGTTGCTGCCTCGTATGTTGCTGTGCGAGTGTCTCTACCCACAATGAGCTGATTTGCAGCTGCGTGAATGCTATCGAGACTATGTGCGCCGACAACTACACATCCTGCTTTTGTTAATCCGGTAGGTTCAGGTGCGATACACAGAGCGGTGGCGCCTGCAAGCTCAAGTGAACCCATGACAAGCCCTAGCCCTCCGATAAGGCGGTTACTCATCGTTTCCGCCTCTGTCACTGTCTTATCAGAGAGTGCGGCAGCAAGCTGAACAGGGGACATCGCGATCTTTATGCCATCATCCATAATGTGACCTTATGTGTTTAAAAGGCAAACAGCATAATTGTATGCTTTTTTCAGGTGCAGCCAACCATTTCAGTGCCATAAATTAAGTTAGTGAAAGCTATTCATTTCTCACAGGTGGTTGAAAGGAGCTGGCGCTGGATAAACAGGAGAAAATGCTGAAATGATGTGGCAGCGGCAAAAAGTAAATTGGATCACACGGTGCGGCGTTTACCGAACTTGCAGATCCTAATTGGCAGTCAGCCCTGCGAAAAGTGAGCCCGTAGCTGCTATGTTTCATTAACTTGCGTATATGTCGTGAAAAGCTTTCTCCGACGTTTGACAGTGTTGTCCTTAACCGGGTTAAGTACGTAGCGAGATTAACTGGCTAAGCAATAATGCGGGCAGCATTCGCACATTTAACTAATATTCCTAAGCTTACATCTATGCCGTTTTGTTCGCTGCCTTATCGCCTGATCAACTAATAGGGAAAAGGGTCTTCAGGTTGCCCTATCGACTACCATCTGCTTTGGCTGGTGCAGGGTTAGCATTGATATCAATGTATTTTCTCAATCCCATTGTGCGGCTTACTCCGGGAGGATCGGAAAAGGGGAGTTTAAACGTTGGAGATGCTGATACTTTTACTGTCCACGTGGTATCACCGATGAAGCGGAAGCTCGCAGAATGAGGTGAAACTTTCAAAGCCTCGAAATGACCTGAAGTATAGATACCCCCAATAGTCAGTTTCTCTAAAATTCCCTGAGAGAGATCTAACAGCAGGAGCGTCAGCATTTCTTCAAAAAGAACGTCATCTGTTATGAATAAAAGATAGCGGCGCTCATCAATTATTATCGCACCCTCAAGCACTTTTCCAGGGATGATAATTCCCGTTGAGATGCCGTCAATCAAAACTTCGGAACGGGCCTGGGCGGTATCTGTTGCCTCATTAACTTCCGACAGCGATAGTGTAGTGACTTCTTCCATTTCTATTTCCACCAGTTGCCCATTTCCCACGCCGCTAAAGCACCGCCGACGAATCCGCCTGATAGCACGCATACGGGGGCGCCAGGTCCACACATTAAACCAGCAACGGCACCGCCAGCCCAACCGCCCGCAATACCAGCTCCGTTAATAGCAACCTGCCTGCCGGTTTCTGAGGCTTTGTTGTCTGACATATATATTTCATACATTGATATCCCGATAGAAAGAACTATCAAGCCTTTAGCTGCACGTGATAATTTCATCATTCTCAGGTTGAACTGAGGATTTGATTTACCCGCTGACTCTACAATCCCGGCATAAACCTGATTTTTTTGCGTTTCAGATAAGCTGTAAAAATTAGCCTTTGGCCCGAACATAGCGGCAGTTTTTTTGGCGACTAATTCATTAAGCGTTACGCCTGAAGTCTTGATCCTTTCTGCCATTGCCCTGCCAGGTGGCGTACTCCGGGTGCGCATCATATCCATTATCAGATTTCTGGTTTCCTGTGCCTCCATTGCAGCTTTGTCCCAGCTGATAATGCCACTATTCGCTTTTGCTCTGAGATCCTCGGCCATTTCTTTAATGTGCTTAGAGTACTCAGGACGCAGTCTGGGATCGACAGAGAGCCTTGCCGCTGCCGCAGAAACATCGCCTTGTAGTGCGTTCACCGCACTTTCAAATTTCGTTTTGCCGTCTGAGTCCAGAGCACCAAGTAAGGCCGTATCCACTTTCAGTCCCTGTCAGATGAGTAACTCCATGAATATAAAAAATGTGTTAATGAAATTGAAAATTGCCTCATTATGCTATCCGCCGACTTTACATGCTGAGCGGATTCTTGAGACTGCTGGCCTCCATTCAGGCAGTCTGTCGTAGTAGAGGTAATGCCTGGCCTGACGCGTACTGATACTGACATTCCCCATATAGAGTTCATTGGCTCCGACATGTGCAGGATCACCCTGCGGCTCAATATGCTGCCGATGATGGCATTGATGCGGGCACCGTCACCGCTCCACAATTACCGAGTTTGTTTGGAGCTATTCAGCCGATTACAGACACAAAAAAGCCCGCAAAGCTTTCACCTTGCGGGCTCTCAGGACTTCGATGAGGGTTCTGGTAACCGCTGGCGGGAGTTGAACATGGCTGGACGCTTCGTAAGTCAATGAATTGAAAGTTGATTTTTTTGAAAAAGATACGCGGCTGTTCATGCGGCTCCTTTTGACGGTTTTTCAACGAGTCTGAGGGCCCTTTTGTCGGTATGACCGTCATACTCTTCCAGGTAAGCGCCATAATGGCGGAACAGCATTTCCGGGCCTTTATGTCCCATCTGAGAAGCCAGCCAGAACAGGTTAGCCCCCTGACTGATGTGACGGGTGCGGCTCTGACAGTGGCAGGCACCCACATACGCCTGCACATGAACAAGGGCGAGACGCTGCATTTCTTTTTGAGTCAGGACTTGTGAGGGGTTGTTTTTATCCATGGTGTTCTCCGGATTTAGACGTAAAAAAAACCGCCTCGGTGGGCGGTTTATGCGGGTTGTCTGGCTTCGAACTGCCTTCTTTTTTCAATCATCCTGATATAGAAGTCATATAACTGCCTGCGCATGTTTTGCTTCATTTCTTCAGGTAATGATTCCTGCATTTTCATCCATTCATCAAGTTCTGGCTTACATTGAACCCAGGCATCATCGACCAGTTTTTTTGCGGGTAAAGTTGTCTTGATCAATGGAATGGTGTGATCGTTTAAGCATCTGACTTCAGGTGGCTCGAAAGAGCGATCGTCAGCTACAGCAATCACTGAAAATAATATTCCCGACAAAAAAATCCATTTCACAGGCTAATTCTCATTCTTCATGTAAACCGTATGCGTTCCCAGTAAAAACGTCACTGACATTCAGGTAAAACTTCAGTGCTCTCTTCTGAACGCAGCCCATTCGTTCCAACAATCCTCAGGGTTAATATCACGATATCCCCGGCTTTCAGCTATGGCCAGTGCCGTATCGCCATCTACCTGGATAGTGGTGGCGTTATCTCGAATACAATTCACTTCTTCTATAGTGAGAGGGCTTCCTTTCTCATTTTCTTTGCTCAGCAGCAATGTAATGAGAGGGGGAATAAACACTATGCTCATTTATCTACATCCTTTTGATAAACCAGTCAGGACCTCTAAAGGTAGCCCCACCGAAGCAGGAATTAAACATCATTTAACTGATGATTGTCTGTAGAAAACGGTCTAATTGGCTAAAAGCAGTATGGCAATTTGCATCTCATTGGTCTGGACTGTGCATAGCGCTTACGCCTGGTATCCCGGATCAGGAAAAGTAGATCGCCGATTTCTGTTCCCCTTTCAGGATGAAGAAAAAAATTCCTTACCTTGCTTACCAACGCAGGGGCTGGAGTGAAAGAGGTTAAACCAGCGGTATGCTTCTTCGGCGCGGCTTCTGTACTGCACGAATCTGGCGTCCGGCTTCGTTACAGACCTTCTGGTATTTTCTGCTAATGCGGTGCTGAACGTAGTTAGCTGCACTCGCCAAAATCTGTTTGTGATACTCCGTTTTTGTCTCCACAGCCATACTGACGCGATCGCTTAATACTCGCCTGAAATGGTTTTCTGCCCGGCTGAGTTCAGTAGTCCGTGCTGTTGGTCCCCATCCCAGCTCTGCAGCCAGAATCTCTTCAATCTTGCGGCATTCAATCGCCTCAACCATGCGGCGCATATGCCGGCGTGTTCTGGCGTTGTCCTTCACCACAGGTTTAACAGATTTGCCATAGCTGATAATTGCCATACATCCTCCGCTAAGTTACTGGCTGCACAGTCGCAACCATGCACTCAGTAACCTGAGGTTCGGTGCGTTCTCGGCACCTGCCGTAGAGCTTCCCGCTCGTTGTTAAAGAGCTTGATACCATGCAGGTTAATAGTATTTCCCTGCATAAAAAGAACTTTATCTTGATGATAAATTAATGTCAATATCAAAATGATAAATATAGTGGCCTGGGGTTTATCTTTTTGATTTAGAAAAGTTTTCGTTTAGCTCGAAACCTGTAATGAGAAGGTTTCGAGAAAAGGAAACTTATGGAGGGGGGCGAGTGCGGTTAACTGGCTTTATCGAGGTGTTCGAGGAAACGCGTATGCTTTAGGATTGCTGCAACATACTGGATTTTTTCAACCTCATCTGGAGCCAGGGTGATTGGATGATGCTGGCTATTTACACTTGTAAAAAGATAAGACCCGTCTCGAGTTTTATTTAGAATTTTTATCATGTTACGCCCGTCTCTGGTCCTTACGAAAACTTCATCTCCGACCTGGACAGGAGTATTAGGTTCTATTACGACGAACTCACCGGATTGAATCCTTGGCCACATGCTATCGCCTTTCACTTTCAGCCCAAAAGCTTCCTGGTCCTTGCTACATATGCATAACCAGCCGGCATGGAATTCCATCATATCCACCGAGCCATCTGTGCCTAGCAAAGCCTCTCCCACTACTTGTACGAAACCTTTGGCAGGTGCGCCTGCAATCTCAACCTCATCTTCTGGAATGTTGTCAGGATGAATGCTATCCAGCCATCCCGTAGGAAGCTTTAGTGAACTTTCAATTCGGCGGGCAAGCCTGTCACCAATATTTCTAAATGCCTCATTGCCTAATACCTGGCTGAGCTGAGCGGGGTTGAGTCCACACTGCTCTGCAAAGCCAGCCTTAGTTGCATCGGTTTGCTGCAAATGTTTATTTAGCAGCTTTGACAGGTTGACCTTTCTGATCTCTTTGTTTTCCATCTTTAAATTCTCACATGATTTATCTTCATGATAAATGTTCAAAAAGATAAATTTAGTTGCCAGTATTTTATCTAATTGATAAAGCCATATCGGTTTCAAGGCAGAGGAGGATAGCGGATGAACAATGAACTTTTACGCTGGCGCAAAGATGCTAGCAAGGAAGAGTGGGCGCTATTAGCTGGTAAGGCAATGACGACCGTAGGTTATCTAGATCAGCTGGCTTACGGTTTCAGGAAGGCCTCTCCCTCTAAAGCTGTTCAGATTGAGAAGGCCTCAGCTGAATTTACCTCAAGGAAACCAGTAACTAAAGAAAGCCTGGTGTTTGGTTCACGTGCCTAGTCGAGGAAATTCAAAGCACGGCTTTTAAACGGAGCTGTTATGAGCATGACACTCATGACTCAGGCTATGAGCATCAAAGTAGGAAATCCCATCCGAAAGCTGGTGCTAATCAAGCTTGCAGACAATGCCAATGATAAAGGCGAGTGCTGGCCTTCCTATCAGCATATTGCTGACCAGTGTGAGATTGGGCGGTCCACAGTCAAAGCCCATATCAGAGCTCTGGAGGAAATGGGGCTAGTACGGCGTGAGTACCGTAAAATTGGAGACCTCAACCAATCGAATCTCTTCCACCTCACATTCGATAAATTAACCCAAAGCACTACACAGAGTAGTGGGGCAAGTAATGACCTAGGGCAGAATTTGACCGAGAGGGTAAGGCAAATCATAACCGAGGTGGGTCAGGAGCTGACCGAGGGTGGGGCAGAAGTTGTCCCAGGGGGTGGGGCAGGAGCTGCCCCCAGAACCAGTCACTCTTTTGAACCAGTCATAGAACCTAAAAACATAACACCCGCCGCAGACGCGACGTACGTGACGAAAACGGGATTATCTCGTTACGCTTTCGAAGGCAGGGTGGTGAAGCTGAACCACGCAGACTTTGCATCGTGGCAGAAGCTCTACTCGAGCGTCGATCTGCTTTACGAGCTGCAGAAACTCGACATCGAGTTTTCACATGAGCGGCCAAAAAGCTGGTTTATCACCGCCAGCCAGAAGCTCAGCTACCAGAACAAACAGGCCGTACTTCGCGGAGCCGGGCAGGTGAGTTCACCAGCCCCTCACTGGAACGACCTCAGCGAATGGGAGAATAATTTCCTGTGAACAATTCCTTCTCAGCCACAAACAACCGGTATTCGAACGCGCGTCCATACGTTGCCGGATGCGCATCTCGATCAGCAGAGCGGGGCGTGCACAAAGCCGTTGAACAGCTGGTGGATATTCTGTTCAGCAACCTCAGGCAGCTGTTCCCTGCTTCGGTCAGTACGGCCCTGAAAAACCCGCGTGACGAAGCGGCGGCGAAACGGCAGTGGATTGCGGCGTTTGTGGAGAACGGCATCACTTCGAAGCAGCAGCTGTCGGCGGGGATGAAATGCGCTCGCGCCAGCGGCTCACCGTTCTGGCCCTCACCGGGTGAGTTTATCCAGTGGTGCAAACGAGACGATTACAGTGCTGTCGGCTTGCCGGATGAAGACGAGCTCTACGACATGGTGATGAAATACTGCGCCCGACGGGGCCTGTATGAAACTCCTGAAAAATATCCCTGGAAGACAAACGCGCATTACTGGATGGTCACTGGCCTGTACAGCACAATGCGGGCGCAGGGGCTGACGGAGCAGGAACTACGCGTGAAGTGTCGCGGCGAGCTGGGTAAAATGGCTGCGCGCATCCGGTCTGGTGAGCAGATTCCGCCGCCTCGCCCTCAGATTGAGAAGCTATACCTGCCAGTAAGTAATGAAAGGGCGCTGGCACATATTGGGAAAATGAAAGCTCTGTTCAAAATAAATTACACAAAGCCTTGAGATTAAATTTTGGTATGAGAAAAAGCGTGAGTTGGGAGTTGTTTCACTAACTAGACGATATCTCTGGCTCCGCTCCTGTGTTGGTTAAGGAGTCCTAGGTTACTTTTTAAAGGACAACTTTCAATAAAAAGTTGCATAGTTATATAGAGTGATAGTATTTTTATAGAAAATCCTTATAAAGATTAATGTAATGCATGTTTACGATGAAAGTGGCAATAAATTAGATGCAGAGTGCTCCATAGGTGAAGAAGATAGAGTTTATGGTCTAATCCTTGAATCTTGGGGGCCGTCGCTCAGGAACAAAGACTATAACATAGCTCTTGATTTCATCATTGAGAGACTGATTGATTCCGGTGTGGAAAATATCATTGTATATCTGGCCTCGTCGACATCTAGAAAATATATGCCATCCATAGATGATAGGAAAATTCATCCCGATCAATACTTTTCTCTAATGGGGAATAATCCTCGGGATATTCGCAAGGAAATGTGTAGTTATCAAGCTCATTTTAGCCGTACGGGTAGAAAAGATGCCCCTTCAGGAAATAGATCAAAAAGAATAATGATTCATGTTCTTGGGGCCAATGACACTGAATTTTGGGAGCCGATAATACATGGAGGATTGTCAGATCTCTTTAAACCTACAGAGAATGAGCACCTTTTAAATAAAAAGGTTAGCAGATTAATTAAAAAAAACTTATCTGAGCCAAAAGGATATGAAGTGCCTGAAACTGTTAAGCGAGTGCAAAAATTCTATGCTCGAGATCCTTTGGTAAAAGCTTGGATCTTGCAGCAAAGTAAAGGGGTATGCGAATGCTGCGGGGAAGGTGCCCCCTTTTATTTGAATGATGGAACCCCATATTTGGAAGTGCATCATGTCATACCACTATCGTCATCCGGGCCTGATACAGTGAGCAACTGCGTTGCAATTTGTCCAAACTGCCATAGAGCATTACACTATAGTAAGAATGCAAAAGTATTAATGGAAAGATTATATCTTAATATTGATAGGTTGCAGAAGTAATTAATAATAATGTGTTAGGTAAATCAAAGAGGACGGTCATCCAATTTAGGAATTTAGCAGGCGGTGTTAACTGGGATTTCAATTTCAAGTAAGTTAACTCTCAGATAGAGGTATGAGTTTCCACTCTGTATTTCCTCATTGATATGTATAATAAAATTTTTTGGCCAAAGCATAAAAAAATCCCACCCGGACTTCTGTAAAATGTAAAGCTGTAAGGTGGGTAATCACAGAAGTTAAAACGAAAAGGTTATATCAATAGCTCAAAGAATATAAGCCAAAGGACCATTTTTGCTAACTATACCCCGAATATCGTCAAGTCTTATTGGAACGTTAACAATGCCCTCTGAACCGGGTGCAACCTCGTATTCTGAAAAGCAAAGATATATATAGTTTCCGGTGATATAGAAACACTGATCATCACTAACGCTTTCAAAATCGCTGGTGTAGTCCTGAGTTGCGAACCAGGATTTTGCCAGCGAGTTTATTGTATTGGTATATCCAGCCCGGAAGAGATCTTTGAACTGAATGAGCTCACCATTTTTTACATTAATATTTATGCTAGCGATGATGTTTGTGGCGCCAGCGGCACTATGGGAAAGAATTGATCCTTCAGCAAGTGCACTAAACAGATTATCATCTATGGATGAATTTACTATCTCCATGTAATAATCCTCTGTACCATCGTACACGGTATTAACACCAATAACTCCTTTTATTCGTTCATTGATTTTCTTTTCAATTAGAGGATCTTTTAACCCTGACACCTCTAGGTAACTCAAATGGATATCTGCTGTTCTAAAATCCGTTCCAGGGGTGTTATCAGGTATGGTTTTTTTCACTGATTTCTCAATCAATACAGGAGGGGCGACTTTTTCCACTGTTTGAGTGTTGTTGCCAGTCTTAGCTTTTTGTTTTGCTAATTCATGTATTTCATAAATCTTGATTACCCCCCAAAATAAAGATCCAATTATGGCTACGATTCCTACAAAGATGATGATTCTATCAAGAATTTTGTAGCTGTGTTCTTTGGTTAATTTTGAAAGAATTTTTGCTTTTATTATATTCCTGAAAATGAGCATCAGTACACCAAGGCTAGCGATACCGAATTCAGGAGTTGAAAGAACGGCTTTCAGAAGAGATAAATCCATACAATTCCATTTAAATAAGATAAGAGACAGCATGAAATTTGACTTTGCGGTTTTTCATGGAACACTCTAAGGTTGAATAAGGAGTACAATATAATACCATTGAGTTTTTTAATCGATAGTTAAAATTTATTTTTTTCTTTTTTTTGTTAGGGTTTTATTCTCCCCGGCTGATTGTTTTCCTGCTATCCTTTTTATAAAAGAAGGCGCTAGACTTTAATAATTCAACTTAAATTGGTTTTAATAGATAACGCTATAAGAAAGTAAATTTCATGAAAAAATACTTTTAGTGATGCTTTTTATAAACACTATGTTCGGCTATACACTAAAGATTAAGTACCAAAGCGTGATAATATCATTTCCAATGAAATAAACCCAACCTGTTTTTTATGAAATGTTTTTCCCATAAGTAGAGGATGTTTTGGCTTCATAGCGCAGCTGCAGGAATGAGCTCAGCAGCCGGGTTTCAGTGATCGCTATTGTAGCGAATGACACTACGTCGGAACAGTCCAGTTTGAGTTGTTTGTGCCAGCACGACCAGTGGTCAAATATCCTTTTACTGGTTTCTCGTGATGAACACGTTTTTCCGCCCATATGGATATCCGGCTGATTTTCTCACTTCTTCGGACTGTAAATCCAGAGCCTTCGATCCTAGAGTGACCACGTTCCCGCAGACATTTGCTATACCTTTTAACTCACACCGACGTAGTATTCGTCATTTCCTTATTATGCTAATAATCACTATTGATTACGTTAACTTTCCTTAACATGACGAGAAAATTCCTAGCCTGCTATCTCGTGATTGTAGTGGACTATTGGTCATTACTACCGGCGATTTTTTTATGTCCGCTTGTGGCACAAAACGGACATAGCATTTCCTTTAGAGCATGTACGCGCAATGGCTCCTGAAACTGGCTCAGAGGCTGGCAGAAGGGCGGCAGTGTAGGATGAGTAGAGCGACGCGACGTGACGCTAATGTGATACCTGATACCGGTTATGAGATTCTAGAAGGATCCCGGGGTAGGTGAGAGCGCTAGAAGTCATGGTGCACTTATTCCGCTATGAGCGAGGAGCGGATGTTAGCAATGGTTCTCACAATTATTGGCAGGTGTACTCATGATAAAATAATATGTGCTGTCACGAAATTAGCCACAAGTACACCAATGTATGTGTGTTAATTGTCACTTTTGCTTTTTAAGTCGGCCAATGCATATCTTCCACGTTCTGCAACTGATTGTGATATATCAGCAGCTAATATATTTGCCAGCTCAAATGCTTCATCACCGATACTGCCTAATTCTTTTATGAGCATTTCGCCAGCTATACGCCGAACCATTGGTGAGCGGTCGGTTGTTGCCATCCTCAAATTATCAATAAAGGAACGAGTTGAAGGTATTACACGTTCTTTTAAAGCAGGGATGCGTCGCCGTATGCCGTATACTTTGTCAATCCACTGCCATGTCATGCCTTCAGCCCAAACAAATTTATTTTCAAACTGACAACGATACGCTTTGGCTCGCAGGGAGGGTTGAACTGATTTTTCTGAAATCTCAGGTAAAAATTTATTCAGAGCTGCTGTGCGTCCTGCCTGCACAAATATAGTGGCGATAGGCCCTGAAGAGGATGTCAAAAGCCGTTTTTTTAAAGCATTAGTTACTTTATCCATTAAGATAACTTTCATGAGTGCCTCTTTTTCGATATCACCCATTCTTCCCCAAGAATCCCAGTAGGGAAGGATTTTAAATAAGGCATCAACAATAAACTCAGGGTCAGATTTTTCAGCAACCAATGGCAAAGCATCACGAGCTGCAGCTCTTACCTGTGGGACCCAGTCATTTAGCTTTCGAACAACTAAAGCTAATAAAAAACTATTTGGTGCCCCGCCTGATAATGTTCTCAGCGCTCTTTCACGTCTGAAACCATCAGCGCTAAATATGTCCATCCATCTAAGTGACCCGACCTGCTGGAAACCATTGTCACTTTGATTCTGATTGTACTGCCGAAGAGAATACGACATCTCTGCTCTAATTAAACGTTCCCAGTCATCGAGGCCTTTTAAAGATAGCTTTGAGGTGGCCGTGATGAATTTTGATATATCTGGTCTCATTCTATGATATTGGATGTCAAAAGTGAGTGCTTTTTTAACAGATTCGATGATTTCTTGCTGAAGGCTATCCTGCGGTAACATCAGTTAGCTTCCTTTATAAAATTTTATAAGCTCACACTTCTTCTAAGGTGACAAAGAGTTAAAGTCAAGAATCATTTGTCTTTTTAATTTTCCTTTATATAAGGTTTTCCTACTAAAAGAGTCCCGCATGGATGGTATCAGCGCTCAGCCTGACAATCGTGGTTTCAACCCAACTGCGGAGCAGCTGGAGGACATACTCTTCAGCAGTCTGAAGCTGGTTTCTCCTGCATCCATCAGCACGATGCTGAAAGACCCCCAGGGCGAAGCCGCAGCGAAGTGTCAGTAGGTAGCTGCATTCGTCGAAAACGGTATAACGTCCAAGCAGCAGCTGTCGGCGGGGATGAAACGCGCTCGCGCCAGCGGTTCGCCGTTCTGGCCCTCATCGGGTGAGTTTATCCAGTGGTGCAAACGAGACGATTACAATGCTGTCGGCTTGCCGGATGAAGACGGGGTCTACTACATGGTAATGAAATATTGCGCCCGACGGGGCCTGTATGAAAGTCCTGAAAAATATCCCTGGAAGACTAACGCGGATTACTGGATGGTCACTGGCCTGTACAGCACAATGCGGGCGTAGGGGCTGACAGAGCAGGAAATGCGCGTAAAGTGTCGTGGCGAACTGCGCAAGATGGCCGCGCGCATCCGGTCTGGTGAGCAAATCCCGGCACCGCGCGTGCAACTGGAAAAGCTTTACGTGCCGGCCAGAAACGAGAAAGCCCTGAATCACGTGGCGCACTTGAAGGCGCTAATCAAGTCGAAAAGAAGCTCCTCATTGCCAAAGTGACACAGCTCATCCCGGTGGCCTCACGCTCTGAGCAGGGCCGCCATAAGATCTTGGCCATTATCAGTCTTGCCGAAAAGCCGGTAATGCCCTTAGAGGAATATTAGGACCGGCTACTTGACATCAGCATGCAGGCTCGCGAAGTGCACGACACGATTGTTGACATCGAATCCGACAAAAACAGCCGAAATAGAGCCTGTTTAGTCTGCTGAATGCCGCGCACTTTGACGATCGAAGGGGAATCAGTGCTGGCATGTACCATTGGCCTTTCAACTGACTCAGAAGGTGATGATGGAGCGAAAGGTTTGAGGGCAGGGGCGGTACAAAGTGATGTCAACATCATATCAGATACAGGCTATGAGATTCTGTGAAAGGCCTGCAGTAGCGAAATATAGTTCAAAATTTCCACCATAGGAGAAAAGGGAGACTATCGGCATCAATATTTAAGTTGTTGAATTAAATTAGTAAATTTCCTGAAATTCATCATTGTGCGCTAGCTTAGCATTTTTGATGTGGGCAAAACGAGGTTAAATGGAATGACGCTAATAAAGGAAATCTTTCTACAAAATGCATACCCAGCTTTTGCAAACAATAATCCATTGGATTACAATAGGCGCTAATGAATGGAGGTATTGTATGAGTGAAGAATTCATAAAAGAAATGACTGCTGAACACATTAAAAGTATGAGGATGAAAACAGGACTAACTCAAGAAGAGTTTTGTGAACATTTTGGTCTAAATCTTAATACCTTTCGTCATTGGGAAAGGGGTGACCGCAAACCTACAGGTTCATCATTGGTTCTTTTGAATATGATTGAAAGTTCTGGACATGAGGTTCTGAAGATCCTTAACGGTGTAAATAAGACCGAGGGACATATGTCTGATGGAAAGAATTTGCTAATTGATATTTTTGAGCGAAGGAAATTTTTAACGCTTGAGGATTATATTTCTTCTAATGAATTTAATATTGACACTATTCCTCCTTTATTAAGAGCTAATGGTTTCCCATATGTTAAAGTGTATGAAGAAAGTAACAGTGTTACTTTTATGGCGGGATATGAATTAAATACTCTTAAAGAAGTTTTAAAAATAGATATGAGGGAAAAATCATATTGCGGTGATTTCAAAAAAATTATTAATAAAACTTATTTGGTTGCCTATGCCCTTGAGCAAGATTTGCGCGATGCTGTTTTCTGGTCGCCAGCAATGAGAAAAGAACGTGTGGAAAATATTTTGAAAGAAATAGATGTTGATAGTGAATTTTATAATAATGTATTAAGGAATTGGTAAAATGAAGGGTAAGTTAATAAGCTTCGAAGGTATTGATGGAAGCGGTAAAGGAACGCAATCCACACTTCTGCATGAAAAATTAAAAAAAATAGGAGTAGATTCAATACTTTTTAGCTTCCCTTGCTATGACAAAACTTTTTTTGGAAAAGAAATAGGCGCTTTTTTACGAGGGGAATTTGGCGGTATAGATGAAGTGCATCCTAAACTTGCTTCAATACTTTATGCAATGGATCGCTATGAAATGCGAGATAGCATATTAAGCAGCTTGGAAGATAATAAAATTGTTATTTGTGATAGATATATTGATTCAAATATTGCTCATCAAGCATCGAAACTTCCTGGCAGCGAAAAAAAAGGATTTATAAAATGGATTGAAGAACTTGAGTATGGTTTTAATAAAATGCCTTCACCTGATCTCACATTCTTTCTGGACGTGCCTATTGAGGTTTCTAGAGAATTAGTATTAAAAAAGCAGAAAAGAAATTATACTGATTCTTCAGAAGATATACATGAAAAAGCGCATGGTTATCTTCAAAAAGTATATGAAGCATATTTATCTATAGATTACGGAAAAAGATGGAAGAAAATAGAATGTTGCAATGGGCTGATTATGAATTCGCCTGAAAAAATTAATAGTAATGTCATGGGTGTTATTAAAAAGGAATTGAAAATAGAATGAATGAAATATTAAGAAAGAAGCATACAAGAGATGTTTTTTATACTGCAATGATAATGCTTATCCTATTTGTAATAGTACTTAGATATCGTGTTTTACCATATTACTATCCTAAGACCGCTTCTGATTTTGGCGGTTTTTATGCTTTCTTTCTTAACGGAATTGTAACATCTTTATTAGTGACAATAATAATTGGCTCATTCATGTACTGGATTCAGCCGAAGACCTTGAATAATGCTAAAATCGAAATAGAAGATCAAAATGCATTGAAAGAAATGTTTGAGGCGGCATTTTCATCTTCTGAAATTTGGTATTATAAAGGAGGTTGTGGTCGCTATTTTAGAACTACCACTCTGCCAAACCTCGCTCAATCGGCACGAGAAAAGAGCCAATCAAGGGAGATTTTAGTAGTTATTCTTGATCCAATGATCGATGAGCTATGTGAGAAACATGCTATATATAGAAGCGGCATGGCCTCTCAGCAAATTGAAAAAGATAAATGGGATTTAGCAAAAGTACAAGCTGAGCTATTTTCAACTATAGTCTCTACAATTGTGACTCAAGCGCAAGAGCCTTTGCTCCGATTAAGTATTTCTGTTTGCCCGCACTACTCTTCATTTAGAATAGACCTTTCTGATAGCTATGCAGTTATTACTAAAGAGGATAGGAATGCTCCCGCTATAATCTGTCATAAAGGAACTTATTTTTATAAATCCTATAAAGATGAGGTAATTCTTTCATTAAATCAATCTAATATGTTAAAAAAAATCAAAGAAGCGAAATTTAAACTTTCAGAAATTCAGTCAAGTAATGTTAAAAATGTTTTGGATGAAATTGGAATTCAACATTCTTGCTTGGATGAAAACATGCTCAGTCGAATTGCAAGAATCTGTCGAGAGAAGGATAACCCATATGAACGGTTTTCTTAGAGAAATATATCAGAGGGTGATTGATAAAGCACAATTAAACCCTGATGAAATCCTGAATTTTGTGATCAATAATTATGAACAATTTGACCCAAATTGGCACGCACTTGGGTTCATACATTGTAAGTTAATGAGTTTTGAGAAAGGAACTCTTAGGTTACATATTTGGGAGGGGCAAGAAAAGCATCCTGAAGAACAGCGAGAAAAGATACATGATCATCTTTTTTCGCTAAATAGTTTTGTGATTTCAGGAAAAATCAAGAATGAGTTTTTTGAAGCTCAGGAGACGGCAAGTCTCGATTTTACACACTACGCATATACAGTAAAGTACGGGAATAAATTTTCTCAACTTAAATTAATTGATAAACTTTACAAAGTTAGAAAGCTTGATGAGAAAGTTATTTTAGGTGGGGAGTATTATGAAATACAATCAACGCGTTTTCATCGCTCAAGCTTAATTAATGGAAGTACAGCGCTTACTCTTGTTGCGACGTATGAACATTCAATTAAAGATCCTGTCACCCTATCTAAGATTTTATTAGAAGATAATAAGATTCGTGATTTTTTACCCTATGATAAGCGACAATGGCGTGATAAGTTACTTCTGATTCGTAATAGCCTTTGATGAGTTTTTTATTAAAATTTTTTGGGGATATATAGCTGAATTAGAGTTAAGGGTTTAGCTAAACAGCGACCTTTATTATCTTGGCATAAAATTATTAGAGTATTAACAAAGCCCTTCAAAATTTTGAGAGGGGCCAGCCCTCTCAAAATCTTTTTTTAATCGTCGCAATAAATCATCGGTATTGCGTTTACCTCTTTTACAGCATGAGAAAAGGATGACAGTATCCATAAAAGTTGAATAACATGAGGCTTAATCGGCTTCTTTCTCTTTAACTTGGCAAATTCTCGTTCTATCTCTTTTTTGGATAAAAAGGAACAACTAAGAATACATTTCCTATGCAATTTTACATCCTTAAAAAGATCATCAAGATATTTTTTTATATTTTTAGTATCACCTTTTCTCACTTTTTTTATTTTTGTCGATATTGATTTTTTTTGATAAACCCCATTATAATTTTTTTTCAATTTGGTTCTTATTTTATCAGTGAAATCACTACTATTAAAATACATATATCCGAGGTTTTTTATACCTTGACCAACAACATCATGAAGGTTACTGGCTGATGTGCTTTTACAGCCATGTTTGGAATGAATGAAACAAATACATGATTCATTTTTATTAAATGTAATATGGTCGGCCCATTCATTGCCTAAATCATCACAAAATATATAATCGTCTCCACTGTGAATGTTTTCCACAACATCAAACATTGAATCATCAGCGAATTTAGTTATTCCACTAGAAAGCAGCCCTTTTTCACTAGTGACTTTCTTTATCATAGATTGGGGTATTAGCATTTCAAGTATGCTTTTTATTTCTGATACGCCCGAGTGGTCTTCAAAGCAGTTGCCCATAAAATACATATAGCTCGGATGTTCGAAAGTTATATTATATAAGCCGTTTTTAAATATGAAGCTTTGCAAAGTCATATCTTTTGCATTGTATGAAACCTTTATTTTTTTTAGAATGGTTGATTCAATCGTAAGAGTCTTATTGTTTCTTCTAATTCTTGCTGTCCCAACTGGAACCGGGATAGTTAAGTCAGACTTTATTTCATAAACTCTCTCTAATCTATGGAGTAACCTATTAATTTGATTTTCATTAAGTATTTGCTCAGTTCCATCATGTGATTTATATTTTAATATAGCTCCTTCCGAATTTAATTTTTCATATAATGAAGTGCTTTCTATCAATAAAGCATTTGGTTTAGTTGAAACTAAAACCTCATTTAAATCTTTCTGTTTTGCAAAGTTATTAAGGAAGTCTTTTACTCCTCCGCCTTGCCTTATTAGGGATAGTTGGTTATGAGACCATTTTGCCACTTCATCGAAAGAAACCCTCTGTGAAGCCTCTATCAATCTTCCAGAACCTGAAATTGTCTTCAACACCGCACCTTGCCTTAGCTTTAAATAGTAAGGTATTGACCTCCCGGCAGCATGAGTAGAGTAAGAACCTTTAAGATCTAAAGATTCGGCTGATCTATTTCTAATTGCTTTATCAGAGTTAGTTATTGTCTTTGTTGATATTTTTTGAAATAACACATCGGAATCATTAAAGGTGTTAGCCAACAAATTACTCGATATTAAATTAAAGTCATTTACGATAATGTCTGAAATGTTTGCGCAGCTTTTTTTTATGATTGCTATGCTGTTATCAAACTCAAGGATTAATATAAATGCATGAATCTTGTCTTGATAATTCTCCTCACCTTCAACTTCACCAATAAAATAAACAGGTCTAAATGTTGAGAAAATGCGAATTGAGTATTTATATAGTGTTTCGCTGCCAGTTAATATTTTGTCAACCCTGAATTCATCTAAAAGATAACTGCTGTCAGGTTCAATGTTATCATCTGAAGCATCTAATATTTTTCTTATTTCAGTGTCCGTTATAGTCCTAATTAAGTTATCTTCAGGTACTATTAGATCATAGAACTGAATGTTTTTAGTTATTTCTAATCTGTCAATCATCGTTAAGTCCCCACATGTATAAATATATGTTATTGGTTGTGCGATTTCATAAGGCGTATAGATGATATTTGCTTATAAATAAAAATTTAAACTTATTTCAAGGTGTCCGATTTTATATTTATAGTAATTGCGTCAAAGTAAAGGGAAGTCTCAAATGTTAATGGATTTAATGTATTATTACTTAGTTAACATATTTTTCATCATATCATTTTTGTCTTTGAAATGATTTTTTAAGGCGGCTTGCTTTTCTATTTAGTTTTTTAAAATTCATTGAATTGATCTGCTATTATTAGCTGGATTACATCGGCTATGATTTTTGAAGATTCGAAGCGGCCCACTCCAAGGCTGATACCGCCTGGATAGTGGCTTCGTCGTAGGACTGGAATTCCAACCATGCCGACTTCGGGAGCGACTCCTATTCTCTTAAACAGGAAGCTCATATTTGTAACGAGAAGGTAATGGATTAAGTTCTATTCGGAATTCAAAATAGCGATTTAGGTGAACCTTAATGTCAATAGTAATTTTAATTTCAATTAACTTGTTGAAATTCCTATGTATAGCGAGATTATGATCACTACTATAGTAAGCTTTTTCTACCGTTGCTTTTTCGACAACTATGCAGTGAAAGGCAAGCCATGGATGTCTAAAAATGTCTAAAGCAGATCGTGATAGAATGCAGAATTTCGCTTTGAGTGTGTTTTCTGCCATTTTATTTCATCGGTACAATTATGTTTTTGTCTCAACTCACGAATTATGCGGACAAAATCTCCCCTGCGCTGATATTTCATCCATAAACTGCCAAAGCCACAGAATCGCTGTCGGTCGATTCCTGACTCATCGCATGCTACATGCCATATCACTTTTCCAGGATTTTCCATTTAGCTATTAACCTGTAGGGGGATTTTGCACATCCTGAAACTATTAAATCATAAATTTAACTGATTGATGAAGGCTGTTTATTGCAAATTCCCGCATTTATAATAAATACAAGAAAAAGTGCTTTCTTAACATCTATAGGTGGGATTTTATAATGTTTATTATGGCTTGGGCGTTTTTTAATGCCAGTCCAAGTGAGGCTAATTTATAAATGGTTATCATAGATCATGGGCATTGTTAATCAGTTTTTAAATGATAGGCAATCTCTCTATCTACTGGTCTGGGCAAAACCGTTAGACATCTTAGCGGCAGACCTCAGGATCAGCGAGCAGGAACTTATTGCCAGATGCATCGAGCTTAAAATTCCCCGCCCCATGACGGGTTACTGGCGCGCGGTCGCCAAAGGTAACGCGCCACCTATTCCTCCATTGCATCCGCTTGAGACGAACGATAGTTTCACCATTTTCAGTCAAACCGGTTTGTCACAACCCCCGTCAATTGTGAGAGATAACCCCTTACACAGCAGTAAGAAAGCCAAACATGGAGACAAGCAGAAATCACCATCTCATTCAATCACAGGCGCACAGCTGTTTTTTGCCAGTAAAGAGATTTTGCTCAAAGCGCAGGTTACGCAGCTGGGATACTTCAAGCCAACAAAACGCAAACTTATGGATATGAATGTATCGGATACAGGGCTATCTGATGCCGAGGCTTTTCTGTTGAAATTCCTTGCTGCAGTGGAAAAAAATGGATTTCGGGTAAGGCTCGCTGAAATGGGAGAAGGCCTCCGAAGAAGGGACATCATTGTGAGTGAAAACGGAAGCCGGGAATATCTGTATCCATCGCTCTGGAAGCCCTCGGGTCCAAGCGTGATCAGTGCAGAAGGAGTAAGTGTTGGGTTCTCGCTGGTGGAGATGACGGAAGAGGTACCGACCAAACAGGTTAAGGGTCGTTTTAAGCGAGATGAAAAGATGATCAACTGGTCCCGTGGTAAAAACTCAGCTGACCTGGGTTACTACAGCCAGCGGCATATCCCTTGTGGGCGATTCCGATTTCAGCTTTACTCACCGTATGAGCCGGAGGGATGGCATCAGGTTTTTACACAAACAAAAAACTGTGGCCTGATAAGTCAGATACCCAAAATGATCAAAGCGGCGCAGTCAGCCGTACCCATTATGCGGAAAGAAATCCAGGCCCAGAAAGAGCGCGCAGAGGCACAGCGTAAGCGCATTGAGCTGCAATTAATTGAGTATGAGAAGCGCGAAGTTATCCGTCGAAAGGAAGAGGCTTATAAAGACAGCATCAGTGAACTGCAGGGCATCATGACCCGGTGGGCTGAAGATATGCGCGTCCAGCAATTTTTCAGGGATGCAGAGAAGGATATAGAGAACTGTGACCCGGCTATGCAGGAAAAACTCAGAGAACGCCTCAGGGTGGCCAGAGAGTTTATGCAGGGTGAAACGGCGCTGCAGCGGCTTTTGAAATGGCGCACGCCTGATGAACGGTTAAAGTAAATAACTCGTCCTTCTTCTTACAACAGAGAAACCCAAAACTTAATTTGCAGACCTGCCAGGTTACAAATCATTTCGCTAACTCCGGGAAGTAAGGAACTGCTAGATGTTAGTGTGTTGATAGCCCAGCTTCTTGCCGCAAACTCTGATTAAGTAATCGTATTAAGCCAGGAGTTGGTTACTGGCTTAAGGAGTAGCCGGAGTGGTAAGGACATCAGGACTTATTTTTTAACTTGCTCTGCTCACGCCGGTATATTTTATTTTCAACTGGCGTTAGCGGTCTGTAAGATCCCGAACGATATGAAACCGCCTGCGCTGAAGGCTCATTTGCGGTAAAACGGCGGTCAAAGTCTAGCTCCACGCCATTAAGTTCAGCCATCATCCTTACATACCCTCTTAGCATATTTTCCTTAAATCTGAACCAGCCTTTTCTTCCTTCAAGTGCGGGAATAACGACCTTACCATAATCATCTGTTTTCAGTTTTGAAAACTGCCGGTCAAATTGCTTACTCTCAAGCTGACTGTAGCCACGTGCTTCACAGATATGTCTGTACGAGAAAAAGATGGTTTTCTTTTCCCGCTGCAAATCGCCAGAATCGGCCATAGCCCATAGCATATGATGAAAGTATTCAGACCGGCAGTGGGTCGCCTGCACGTAATCGTATTTCAGTGTTTCAGCAACGGAGCTGACGGCATCCTGAAGTCCCTCCAGAAACAACGCTTGGTCGATCTGCTTCACTTCCTCATCTTTGGAGAATGCGCACTGAAGTATTTTTTCGCACAGCAGATGAACATAGTGAGGGTAACCGTCACTGAGTCCGGAAATTTTGAATTTCACATCTTCACTGAGCCCGAGATCAAACTCACCAAAGGCCCTGTCGATAATGTCATCTCTTCCGCTCCAGGGTAATGCTTCAAGAGACGTCTGATGGATCTGCCGTTCACTCGAAAGATGTCCGCCAATCAGGGAGTGAAGGGAATCGCTGATGCCCGTAAAGATAAGCTTGATTCTGAGGTTCTGGTCGCCAAGGGCTTTTATAAGCCTCCCGAAGTTCTTCCTTTCTTCAGCATTTTCAATCTGGTCAAATTCATCAATAACAATATACGGAACAGGTGAGTGTTTTCCTGACAAAGCGGACAGGGCTATAACCGCTGAGGAGACAGAATTTACCTCGTGCAGCACAGGCTTTTCGGTTGTCTTGTGCTGCGCTGACAGACCTGTACCCATCAGGCTTACACTGGCACCCCATGTCGTTTCAGAAACCGGTCCGGCAGAAATTTTTGCCTTAAGTGAAATATCATTCACTATTGTGCCGAGCGTTGAGCCAGGCTCACAGCCGACAAAGATAGGATCATTTTGTGTCTGCAGCTTAACAGCCACAGTCTGGGCCAGGGAGGTTTTGCCTACACCACGGTCACCGTAGATGAAAACATGGCGGCCATCTGCATAAAGTGCTGCCTCAATCTCATTAACTTGCTTCTCACGACCAAAAAGCATCTCAAAAGAGGATATAGGGGCCGAAGGACGGATAACTTTATTGAGCTTTTCGTAAAATTCCTGACTGGACAAGTTCTGGATAGTCATCAGTATTCCTTTAGAAGTAAGAAAACTCCAAGCTATGCATCTTATATTAAAATAAAAAGGCCACAAGCGAACTCCAGAATTGCTGAAATTCCTTAATATAAAATTATTGTACCTCTAACTTCGAACCTTAAAAAGTCTTTGCTGATAAATAGGATATGAGATAATAAACTTCGTGCAGAAGTTATAGTTTTATAAGTCAATACAGCCTCAGTTTCTTTTATCTGTTCGTTTCAGTATCGGGGGTATGATGCGCGACATTCAACAAATGCTTGAACGGTGGGGAGCTTGGGTGGCTGATCACCATGAAGCGGTCTGGTGGCCGTCAGTCGCAGCCGGGTTCGCTGACCTTATACCTTCCAAGATTAAAAGCCGCCCAAAGTGCTGTGATGATGACGGAATGGTTATCTCTGACATTATGGCCAGACTGCACCGTAAGTATCCGGACGCGCATGACCTGATTTTCGATTACTACATCTTTGGTAAAACACTCATGCAGCTGGCACGCGATCATCATTGTTCTGATACGTATATCGGTAAAAAGCTGCAAAATGCTGAGGGAATGATTGATGGCTACCTGTTGGCACTGGATATCAGGCTTGAGATGGATGCCGATGTCTGGCGAAAAGTTGGGGTCTGAATATTTCAAATCCGGAACTGTTGTCTAGGTGTATCGCAGATGTCATTAGAAGGTGATTTCCCTCTGAGATATGATTGATTTTCCGGGCCATCTGGTTTAAGCGTTATCCAACCAAAACTTTTATCATCGTCAAGAACGGCGATAACGCCTCAGGAAAATTGAGGCTTTACGATCGTAAAAAAGCAATTATCATGGTAAGAGTGCTATCAATGGCATGAAGCTTATTGCTGTAGTAATTCAGCGTCATTACTAACATGCTGCTGATAAGAACCCGAATATCTCAGTTGCTATAAGGCACTGCTACTGACTGATTCTTTTCGAGCTCAGGTGGTCTATCCCTGGTTTGCTATGAAGGGTAAGATTATTCTTTTCAAGGAGGAAATATGAGATTCAAATGCGCAATTTTATTACTGTCATCTCTAACTGCGTTTGCAGCCAATGCTGATCCTGAAACTTCCGCCAGGGATTTGTGTGAAATGGAGTGGCGAATAACAGATAAGTCCTCTTCTACAAATCTCAGTGTCCAGCAGATAGTGATCGATGAAGTTAAGGCATTTGAAGCTAGCGGACATTCACTTTCTGAGTACTCGATCGATAAACAAGATTTCATAAAAGTTTCAGTCGAAGGTGGAGAAAGCTTCAGAAAGATGGTTGGACAAATGACCACGCCATATCCAGAAGCCAGAAATTTTTTTAGGGAAAGAATGATGCCGTTGTGTATTAAAAATGTTTTGAAAAGCCAGGATAAGGCTTCGTGACGTATCCCTGATGAACAAACTTAAGGCTCGCTTCGGCGGGCTTTTTTATACCCAAAGTCGCCGCTGGCTCCCTCCGCGCACCCTGCGCACGCTAACGCGCGGCTTTTTCTTCTCACCCCATCGTTGCCCGCACCAGAGAGGGCAGAGCGTGTATCGTATGGATTCAACATCTCATCAAATGCCGTACTGGTGGTCTGCGTGTCTGGCGTTCTTCTCAACGTTGACGCTTTACGACTGCGTTTTTTGCATCGGCGCAGCGATCTCCGCGTTCTTCACAATCAAAACCTATTACGCCTCGCGACGCGAAAGGCGACAGCAACTGGAAGAGGAGCGCAAGCGAACAGAGATGCTCAGAGCCTATCTGGACAGTGTCATCGCTAAACCGGAAAGCGAGCGTCCGACGGCTGCTGAAGTGATGGCTAAAGCAACAGAAGGCGAGAGGAAGACAGATGACGACACTTAACAGAAAAGCCGGCGCAGCGGGCGTGGTATGTGCCGTTGGCGTTATCATAGCAATCGTGCTTTCTGGCGACCAAGTGCGTTCAAACCAGCGGGGACTAGAGCTAATCGGTAATGCAGAGGGCTGCCGGCGTGAGCCGTACACATGTCCGGCAGGTATTAACACTGACGGTATAGGCAATACACATGTCGCTAAGCCAGGCACACGTAAAACTGACGAGCAGATAGCTGCAGACTGGCAACAAAATATTCTGGACGCTGAGGCATGCGTCAATCGTTACGCCGCTGGCACCCGGCTGCCGGATGACACATTTTCCGCTGCGGTCTCGATTGCATTCAATGTCGGTTGTCCAAAAATGCAGAAATCGACGATGTTCCGCTATTTCCGCCATGGGCAGCTGGTGGAAGGATGTAATGAATTCCCGCGATGGGTTTTCGGCGGAGGCAAAGAGCTATCGGGTCTGGTAACGCGACGCCAGGAAGAAAGGCAGCTGTGCCTGGAGGGAGTGAAGTGATGCGGTATTTGCTTGTGTGCCTCTGCCTAGTTGCGTTGGGAACCGGGTTGCTCGCCACCCATTATCATGACAAGGTCAATGAGTGGCGCGCGGCAGCCCATCAGACACAACAGCTGGCTAAGCAGCAGGAAGCCGCTATCAGCGAAATGCAGGCACGACAGCTCGAGGTTGCCGCGCTCGATGCGAAATACACAAAGGAGTTAGCCGATGCTCAGGCGACTATTGAGCAGCTTCACCATGACGTTATTGCTGGTCGCAAGCGGCTGTACCTCAAAACCCGCCGTTCAGCCATGCCAGAGGGTAAAACCCCCGGCCCCAGCGGCGTGGATGATGCTGCCCGCGCCCGACCTGCTAAGTCTGCTGAAC
>Ga0157359_1000111_pt1 | contig 24108 bp, 20 predicted proteins | sample AttcapACBM3_FD_111482 | JGI IMG/M metagenome (GOLD analysis project Ga0157359, IMG submission 111482) | Fungus gardens microbial communities from leaf cutter ant in Botucatu, State of São Paulo, Brazil - Atta capiguara ACBM3 | ecosystem: Host-associated > Fungi > Mycelium > Unclassified ...
ATCCAATAGGAGAACTCGGGCAGGTTGGTCTTTGCTAACAGGATTGCCCCTGATCGCTTCATACGTTCCACGCTGGTCGCATCCTTTCCAGGCGTCCGGCCGCGGAAGATCGGCGAACCGCGTTGGGTCATGACGCCCGCCGTGTCGATGGAATCCTTAACGGTAAAAGGCACCCCATGGAGCGGGCCAAGCTCATCGCCAGCAAGAACGGCAGCCTCAGCGGTTCTCGCAGCACTCAGCGCGCTGTCAGCGACCGTTACGACGGCGTTTACCTGACCATTTACTGCATCAATGCGATCTAGATACGCCGTAACCACTTCTACGGGAGAGACCTCTTTGCTTCGGATCATCGCAGCAAGAGCGGTTGCATCTTGGAAGATCAGTTCGTCACTCATAGCTCACCTCGTCAGTCCTATGGATTTATCTAACTACCGTTAGGTAGATGCAATGTCGAATGGTATAGTTCAGCCTGTCAGCGAAATTTTTTTGGGAGTTCAGATGAAAGGTCAGGTCGGCAGCAACGCCAGTGAGAGGATTTTGGAAGCTGCAACGAGAATCGCCCAAGCCCACGGCTACAGTGGCCTGAACATGCGTGACTTGGCGGAGCAGGTAGGGGTAAAAGCAGCCAGCATCTACCACCACTTCGATGGGAAGACTGACCTAGCAGCTGCTATCGCCAAGCGCTACTGGCAATCCTCAGAGGCACGCCTTAAGAAACTCACGGCGGAATTTTCAGAGCCGCGAGATCGTCTGCGTGCATACCCCCAGACATTTCGTATGTCGCTGGAAAGCGAAAATCGCATTTGCCTGAGTAGCTACATGGGCGCCGAGTACGACGATCTGCCTGTACCGGTCATCGCAGAAGTCCAGCGATTCACTGAGGTAAACGTGAGCTGGCTTGCTGAAACCGTAGTGGATGCCAAGATCGCTAACAGTGATGAAGCCTTGTCTCGGGCCCGCGCCATCTATGCGGCTATCGCAGGCGCACAGCTGTTAGCACGCAGCCGCGCAGATGTAAGCTTGTTCGATCAAGCGATCGCGAGCTACCGGTCAGTCGGGCTGCTCCCGTAAGACCGGTAGGGCCGTGGCTTCCCCTAGGGAGGCCTAGCCCTCCCCAGTTGCTCATCTTTGACGCGAACCTTTTTGGTCCCTAGCGTAGGCTTCGCATCCACCTATATCGTTCTGGTTAGCCCGTCGATCAGTCCATAGCGCATGCGAACTCGCACATGCCGTAGAGCTTGGTCGCTCGAAGGTCCCTCAACTGCGCTCTAGTACCGCCGAGTAGGATTCGGAATCTCTGCACCGAGGCCGGCACCGCTGGTGTGCACCAACGCCCCTTCATCCTTTTTGGGTGTGCTCAACGCAAAAATCTCCCGGGGGGCGCTACTCCCGATGGCTCTAGCGCCAACATTGCGTCTATTTCCGCCTCGTTTACACGTGACGCGTTTTGGGAGAAATAAATGCGATGAGGAAAATAAATCGGAAAAGCACTAGACGACCGGTCTAATCAACGCTAATGTAAGCCTCATGAAGACATCAGCCGCTCATCACACCAACGACGTCCGCGAAAGCATCCTTGCGCACGGCCAGCGCATTATCGCCGGCAAGGGATTTTCCGCGGTTGGCATCAACGAGATCCTGACAGCTGCAGAGGTTCCGAAGGGCTCTTTTTATCACTACTTTGGATCCAAAGAAGCTTTTGGAGAGGCGCTTTTAGATAGCTACTTCGAAGAGTATCTCGCTGAGATCGACACCCTACTCGGCCAGCCAGGCAAAGACATGGCTGAGCGCGTGCTTGACTACTTTTGGCAGTGGCGTGCGAACCAATCGATCCTTGAATGCCAAGGGAAATGCCTCGCTGTAAAGCTGGGCGCAGAGGTTCCAGATCTTTCAGAAGCGATGCGCCTCGCTCTTAAGCGCGGCACTAAAGCAGTCATTGATCGGCTGGCGAAGGCAATCGAGCAAGCCATCATAGATGGCACCGTACAAGCTCAGGAAAGACCGCAAATCCTTGCGACGAGCTTGTACCAGTTGTGGTTGGGGGCAAGCGTCATGGTCAAGATCAGTCGCGGTACTGAGCCCTTCGACGTAGCAATGACCACGACGCGGCGCATGCTAGGCATCGCAGAGTGAAGTAGACAATGTTCAGCGAGCATCTCCGCAGAGATGCTTTTTTTAGGTAAAACCTCTAGACGACCGGTCTATTCATTAAACCGCAGCAGCCTTACGGCATAGGAGCAACGATGAAAATCCTTATGGTACTCACCTCGCACGACACCCTGGGCAACACTGGTCGTAAAACGGGCTTCTGGCTCGAGGAGCTAGCCGCACCCTACTACGCATTCCAGGATGCGAACGCCGACGTCGTGTTGGCATCGCCAGAAGGTGGCCAGCCTCCACTGGATCCGAAGAGCAATGAGCCGGCCTTCCAAACGGATCTCACCCGACGCTTCGAAAATGATGCAACGGCCGTTGCGCTCCTCAAGAACACTGTGCGGCTAGACAGCGTTTCAACCTCCGACTTCGATGCGGTCTTTTATCCGGGCGGTCACGGTCCGCTTTGGGACCTGGCCGAGGACTCAAACTCCATCAGCCTAATTGAAGCCTTCCTCGCCGCGAAGAAGCCAGTCGCTCTGGTCTGCCACGCCCCAGGTGTACTGCGCCATGTGAAAAACCAAGACGGCACGCCGCTGGTTCAGGGCAAGAAGGTCACCGGATTTACCAATTCAGAAGAAGAAGCCGTAGGGCTGACCCACGTGGTGCCGTTCTTGGTTGAAGACATGCTCCTTACCAATGGCGGTGTGTATTCCCGAGGTGACGATTGGGCTTCCTACGTCGTAAGGGACGGCTTGCTAATCACGGGCCAAAACCCGAGCTCTTCAAGCGAGGCCGCGAAGGCACTGATCGCCAGCCTGCAGCACTAGTGCGTGGTGGCGCCTAAGACATCCACGTCAACGCATAAAACACTCAACCCTCATCCTTGAACGTAGGAAACATTCTCGTGAAAAACGCATTGCTCACCACCAAGTCATCCGATGTATTCAGCGGCCCCTACTACCTCAGCATCGCCGGCGAGCTCGTCGAGGCCGACCAGTCTTTTGACGTTATGAATCCTGCCTCCGGCCGAGTACTGGCTAAAGCGCCAGCAGCCACTGCGCAGCAGCTTGAGGAGGCTATCGCAGCCGCCAAAGGCGCTTTCAAATCCTGGTCTGTACTGACCTACGATGAACGCGAGGCCTACCTAGTAGCATATGCCGATGCCCTCCAGGAGCACCGGGACGAACTGGCGGTGTTGTTGACGCTGGAACAAGGCAAACCTTTGAAAACGATGGCCGAGCCTGAAGTGGATCAGTCCATCTCCTGGATCCGTCAGATTGCTGCACGGCGTATCCCCGTGGAGATTGTCGAGGAAAACGATAGCCATATTGTTGAGCTGCACCACACCCCTCTCGGTGTCATCGGAGCGATCACCCCCTGGAACTTCCCAGTACTGCTGGCGCTATGGAAGGTCGCTCCCGCACTGCTGACCGGTAACACCATGGTCATCAAGCCCTCGCCCTTCACGCCTTTGACCACTCTGCGCTTTGGTCAGATCGCACAGCAGGTCTTCCCTGCAGGTGTGCTGTCCGTGGTATCCGGCGGTAACGAGCTTGGCCCGCAGATGACCGCCCACCCAGACATTGCCAAGATCAGCTTCACCGGATCAACCGAGACCGGCAAACATGTGATTCGCTCAGCGGCAGGCACCGTTAAACGCTTGACTCTCGAGATGGGTGGCAACGATGCAGCCATCGTGATGCCAGACGCCGACTGGAACGCTGCCATCCCGCAGCTGTTCTGGGGTGCGATCGGCAATTCTGGGCAATGGTGCGTAGGCATCAAACGACTGTACGTCCACCGCTCTTATCACGAAGAATTCGTGGCAGCGTTCGTAGACTATGCACGCCAGCAGAAGATGGGGGACGGCCTGGATCCCAAGGTCACTGTCGGACCCGTGCAAAACAAAATGCAGTTCGACAAGGTTCGTGAGTTCCTTGATGACATTAAGGCCAATGGCCAACGGATCGTACTTGGCGGCGAGATTGACGAAGCCCGTGAAGGCTACTTCATTCCGGTGACCATCGTCGATAACCCGCCGGAACAGTCAAAAATCGTTCAGGAAGAGCAATTTGGTCCAATCGTCCCCATCATCGTTTACGACGACGTCGATGACGTCATTGACCGAGCGAATGACAGTCCATTTGGGCTTGGCGGGTCGGTATGGGGTCGCGATACCAAAGCAGCCGTCGCGGTAGCCAACAGACTGGAAACCGGGATGGTCTGGGTGAATGAAATGCACACTCAAGGTGTAGACATTCCCTTCGGCGGACACAAGCAATCGGGCGTAGGGACTGAAGGTGGACACGAGGGCCGACTGCTATTTACCAATCCGAAAACCGTTCTGATCAAGAAATAGAGCACCAAAAAAAGGCTACCGAGAGGTAGCTTTTTTTTCATCATTAATGCGATCCGCTCGAGTTACATTTGCTCTTCTGAACACGGCACCTCGTAATGCCTATCGACGATAGCTGATGCGTCAAGCACCTGATAACGCTAGAGAACGTCATCGGAGCGAATGTCATAGTCCTGTTAGAGAAAAGGGCTCCCGCGCCATGATCCAATACTCACGCTGGGTCAGCGGCTCAAAGCGAAGGGCTTTCGTACGGAACCCATGGCGCTCATAAAAAGGAATGCTTCGCGGATTGAATGTCTCCAAATAGCTCAACGTCCCCGCGATATCCGCTTTAGCAAGCGTGGGGATGAGCAGCTGACCAGCGAGCCCTGCACCCTGAGCCTCTGGCCGTACGCCTAAGATCGACAGATACCAAGCACTGCGCACTTCGTCAGGCAATTGACGGTCCATGGCCTGGCATATCTCGTTGTAGCAATCGAATCCCCTTGCCCCTATAAGCCTTCGTATACCGTGCTTTCGCCGGTAGGACAACGCTTCCAAAGACGCCGACCCTTGGTCATGCGTCAGCCAAAAAGCACCTCCATTAGGAGCCGCGAGCTGGACCTCCCCTGCTCCTACGCTTTCGTGATAGGCCAGCTCAAAATACGCTGCAAGCGTTTTGAGGCGTTGTTCCAGCCCTACAGATTCAATCGTTATTGCAAGGTAGAAGGGATCGTTAACTAGCGCTAATGCCAGAGCTTGGCATACCAGCTCCACCTCACTTATTGCAGCGTTATTCAGCTCACCGTCCATCTTCTCTTCGTCACGTACGTTGCAAAAGGTGTAGCAATTGTCCACACAATCTGAGCTACAAGCAAAAATTTCTTAATTATGTCGTTAAAGTGTGCTTTTCACTCAGGGCAAAAAACCCCTACGATGGGACCTGCAAGCAGGGACATAGCGCCCATCCGCCTCTAATTAGCTAAATCGCGACGTGGAGATATGCCGATATGCAAAAGGAAGCGTCCCTGATTTAAGAGATTACGGAAGAATTTTACCAATTTAAGATAAGCCAGATGTAGGCTAGCAGGACTCAAAATCATTGAGGTTGCAAGCCCCTCCGCGTACCTGGATATTTTTTATGAATGATCATTGCGGAGTCGACAATAACAAACGGCACACTCGGGGCTGGGGATTACAGCGGTTAACTTTCAAATAAATCAGAGGGGAATTAAATAAGCAGACCGCTGTTTCAGGCAAATCAATCCAACTTAAAACTAATATTTTCTAAACCACGAACAAACTAGAAACTACAAAATAGTGAATGCAACACTCACCAACATCGACGCGCATATATATCATTGGGCAGTTCAGATTCGTTGAAGACCCGTCTGCCCTGGCATACGATTTGAAATGATTATCACTAGATAAGATAGGCGATAAGCGGAGACAGCAATACCATTAGCACGCCACTAAAAATCATCGTTAGGCTCGCAACAGCGCCCTCTTCGACGCCAATTGTACGGGCAATACTGAGGCCAAAACCGTGTGCAGCTGATCCCAACGGTGCGCCGCGTGCAGCTCTAGTTTTAAGTGGTATCAACGTGAGACAGACCTCGCCGAAAACGATACCGAATAGCCCGGTGATAACGACGAACAAACCCGTTAACTGCGCACTACCGCCAAAGTGCGTTGATGCCTCTAGCGCGAATGGGGTAGACACAGAGCGTGAAAGTAGGCTGCGCGTTATTTCATCATCAAGCTGAAACAGCCTGCTCAAGATAAGTGTTGTGACAATAGAAACAGCGATGCTAACGACGCTACCGAAGACAAGTGCAGGCCAGTAACAGCGAACAATGCGTCGGTTATTGTAAATAGGTAATGCAAAAGCGACGGTGGCAGGACCTAAAATCCATACTAACCACTGTGTGTCATGGAAATAAACTGAATATTCGGTCGACGTCATCTCCACAATTATTATAAGCAAAATTGAGGTAGGGATTGCCGGCATTAACCAAATCTTTCTATATTTGGTGTAAATAATCTTGTTTATCCAAAACAAAAAAACGGTGATAAGCAAAAACAATAGCGAAAGCAGGGCATCACTCATGATTCCAAACCTTCTAGGCGATTGAGGGATTTTTTTTCAGTACGATTTATACGATGAGCAACGAGTCGACGAAAATGCCGCTTTCTGATTATCTGACACACAACCTCTACGGTAAGAGCTGTAGCGCTCAACACCACCATAAATCCTATACCAATAGCAGCGATCAGCCGGAAGCCGCTTTGTGCAAAGAGAGCGCTATACTGAACGAGTGATACTACTAGTGGTATAAAATAGAGTAGCATGTTTGCCAAAATAAGATCACCGCCTAACTCAATAACCGTGGGCTTTATTACTCCCGCTGTTAATAAAAAAACCAGTAGTAGCAAGCCAACTATCCCGCCGGAAAATGGAAGGTGAAAGAAAATGGAGGCTTGGTTTGAGATCAGCCAGATCATGATCAAACTGAAAACTTGTAAAGCCACAACGCTAAATTGTCGAAATGGATTTCTTTCCTTTAAATTCTTCAACGCATGCATAATCAGCCACCCCCAACATCAATGATGGCACATGCTAAATCGAATGCTTTCCAAAGAAAAATGAATTAATATTATTAAAACCATTCAGAAAAGGAATGCACGTGGACATTCGCGCTTTGAGATATTTCGTCGAGGTAGTTAATCAAAACGGCTTTACCAAGGCAGCCTTGAAGCTGAATGTCACCCAGCCTACCGTTAGCAAAATGGTTCAACAGCTTGAGCAAGCATTGGAGGTAGCCCTTCTTGCACGGGAGGGTAAGCGCTTCGCCATTACCGACGCTGGTGAGATCGTGCTCCGTAGAGCCCGGGAAATTATTGCTCTTCACGAGATCATGAAAAGCGAAGTTAGAGACCTAAAGAAGGTCGAATACGGCGTACTCCGGCTGGGCTTGTCGCCGTCTACGCATACCTCATTAGCCCCTGTCTTAGCGGCCTACCACAACGCGTTTCCGAAGATAGAATTAAAGCTTTTTGAGGTGGGCAGTAATGCCGCTCTCGATTCGTTGAGAGAAGGTGTATTAGAGATTGGGACGGTCTTGGACTGCTCCAGAAACCGAGAAAAATTATCGGAATTTGATTCGATGCCGTTGTTCGAATCTCCCTTATGCTTACTTGCACAGCGCAATTCGCCTTGGCAAGGCAAGACCAGCGTAACGCTGCATGAACTATCAGAATGCGAATTTATACTGTACGGAGACTCGTTTGCACTGAACGAGCTTGTTTATGATGCATGCATAGATGCAGGCTTTACACCTCGCGTCAGTGGACGTAGCGGGCAGTGGGATTTTATGGCCTCGCTTGTCAGTCTTGGCGTTGGAGTGACCCTACTACCCCGAATGTTCTGCGAAACGCTGGATCAGGCCAAATTCGCGATTGTTGACGTCAGCTCTCCCGCACTTACCTGGAAACTTTCGCTAGCATGGCGAAAATCAAATCAGCTATCGGTTGCAGCTAAAGCATGGCTGACCATGGCAAGGGAAATGCTGCCAGCAGTTGATCTTACTAATAAAATTTAGTCTAGTTAATGAATTTAGCGCGAAGTAAAAATTATCTATGCGGCTAAATTGAGTCTACCGGCTCGCTTCAATATTCAAGCAGATGCGATCGTTAGGCCATCGCAATCCTATGGTTAGTGACACAAACCAATAGACCCTTGGGATAATCTGCAGCGTATAAGGCGCCTTCAAATAAATGAAAGCGCTCAAACTATTTAATAAAGGCCTAAACACAAACTACCAGGGAGCTATCTCTTTATCGAAGAAAAACTTTCCTGTCACTGCGGACGGCTCTGAACATGCCAACCAAACTATGCCTGATGCTGCTTGTACAACGGTACGATACCCGGTGTGATTATTAAAATCAGTCGCAGTATAGCCGGGATCTACCGCATTAACGCTTATATCAAATTTCGCACATTCTTTAGCAAATGCCACTGTTATCGCATTAAGCGCCGCTTTCGAACTGGTATATCCCATCGCTTTGACCTGCGAATATGGATGTTCGAGATCAGAAGTCCAAGTCAAAGAACCGAGTCCGCTGCTAACCATTATGATGCGAGCGTGATGAGCTTTCTTGAGAAGAGGCAAGAACGCCTGAGTAGTTTTGATCGGGCCGAATACGTTGGTCTCGTAAATTGCCCGTATGTCGTCCATAGGCTGATCGCTCGGTTCAATAGGTTGAGCGCCAGACACACCTGCGTTGTTGATAAGTACATCTAGCTTGCCGTCGGCCTCAGCAACCTGCTCAACCGCTTTTTGAATGCTGCTGGCATCCAATACGTCCAGCAGGAGAATACGGGCCTCTATCCCTTCGCCGACTAGCTTAGCTACGGCCTTAGACCCTCGAGTCGCGTCTCGGCATCCCACCCAGACTTTGTACCCGAGCTTTCCCAGATCCAGAGCTGTCTGAAAGCCAATACTCTTGTTAGCGCCGGTAATCACTGCGTTTTTTTGGCTCAAATTGAAGGTCCTCAGGTTGGTCTTCTGGGGTCGTACTTGATCGCCACGTGTCGACGGGCGTCTGACCACACGCTATTTTCAACACACCGGTCTGCCATTGATAAGCCGTCAGAATGCGAATAGCCTGATCGGTATGGCGAACACTGTTGATCAATGCTCTATCGATGACCTTACGATTTTTCTAGTGGTCTTTCGCGAGAAGGGATTCCGCTCAGCATCTAAGCGGTTAGGCCTCTCACCCTCTACCGTCAGTGAGCGTATCTCAGCGCTTGAAAAAGCCTTGGGCGTGCCTTTGCTCATCAGAACAACACGGAGCGTGTCTGCTACTGCAGCGGGATGTCAGCTCGCTGAGCGCCTGAGCCCCCTTCTTGGGGAGATGAAGGCTGTCCTAGAGGATGTCGCTAGCTCTCACAACGAAATCCGAGGCCTGTTGAAGCTCAATGTCACTGGTGCAGTGATGGCCGATATTCTTCCCCCTTTGGTCGATCGCTTTCTGGCCGTCCACCCATCTGTCCGGGTGGAACTGGTGGTTGAGGATCGTCTTGTCGATGCGACTGCCGCTGGATGCGACGCTGGGATCCGCTACGGAGAGCATCTGGCCTTGGATACGGTTGCGGTCCCGATAGGCCCGCGGACGCAGCGGTTATCTTTAGCTGCCGCGCCTTGCTACCTCAAAACCAGACAGGTGCCGGTATCGCCGATCGATCTCATGCACCATGAGTGCATTCGACTCAGATATTCCAGCGGCGCACTGATCCCTTGGGATTTCTCAAAAAACGGGGAAGCCGTGAGCATTGATCCTCCTGCCCGCTTGGTGATAGGAGTAAATGGGGTGGCAGCGGCAATCGAGCTGTCTCGCAGCGGTAACGGCGTGATCGCAACCTTCGAAAATTGGCTGACACCGCATTTTGCAACGGGTGACCTCATTCCTGTCCTGCAAGATTGGTGGGATACGTTTGAAGGCCCCTGGCTTTACTTTCCAAAGCGAAGCACCTCTGCCCCTCTGAGAGCTTTCGTCGACTTCATTAGGCAACACTCGCAACAGTCAGAAATTAGCTAAACTTCGCATGACATACAGATTTTTACTCGACAACCCGAGTGATATCTTGTTGCTAACGTGATCTAGATAGTCGGTACGGACGTAGAAAAGGGGTTACCACAAGCATTACCGTACTGACACCGACGAGCAACCAGAGTGAGATTTGGAAACCACCGGTCAGATCACGTAAGAAGCCGACAACTACCGGCCCGGTAGCCGCAAAAAAATAGCTAAAAAGCAAGACAAACGCATTCCACGCATTCGCCTCATCGGAGTTTTCTGCATTATCAAGAGGTAGCGTCATTCCCAACGTAAAAGCCCCGCCCGCACCAAACGCCGCCAGTGGTACAGAAATAAACGGCATAGCGTTAGGAGCAATGGCTATTAAAAGCGTACCCATCAGCGCAATAGTCGATGTTACCGCTAGGAGTATACGTCTGTCTTCGTTCCGGCTTAGGAGTCCAAAGACTGGATTAGCCACCATGAACGCCAACGTAAAGCTTGCCAAGATCAGTCCCGCGCTATTTGCGGACCACCCATATTCTATGTACACCGGGGCAAGCCAAGATATGTACGCATAGAAAACGATGTTATTGCAGGCAAAAAAGACCGCTATTAGCCAGGCTGTCCGATTGCCAAAGGGCATCGGGTAAGCGTGTGACCCCTTGGATAGATTGGTCTTTGAACGCCCGTAACGCTCCACGCATGTCCAAGCCGCTATAGCGAGCATGGCTGGAGCTATCCAAACAGCAGCCCCGACCTTCCAATCGTCCGCAGCAGTGGCAATTGGACCGGTAATTGCCGCCGCAATTGTGCTACCGAGCGCAATCGAGGTCGCGTAAATGCTCATTAGAAGCACCACACGCTTTGGAAAATTGGATTTAATAAAGCCGGCTAGAAGCGCTCCTACAATCGCAATACCGACGCCAATTCCAACTGTAGTTATAAATAATCCCTCGATCGAGCTCATGAACGCTCTTAGAGCTGTGGAGACCACTAGAAGAGCGAGGGCGAAGATGATTACACGATCGCGACCATACAGTCTGGCGAGCTTAGGAGCTGGAAGCGCCATCAACCCCATCAGAATAGTAGGTATTGCAGTCAAAAGAGACGCCTGAATATGAGTGAGTTTGAAATTTAGAATAATGGCAGGTAATAGTGGCCCCACAGAAACGATTGCTGGGCGCAGTGCAAGCGCTACCAGAATGACGCAGAAAATAGCTACTGGCAAAGAAAACGGCTTGTTGACCGACTCCAATTGAGCATCTAAAAGGCTCCTGCTAACGGCAAGCATGTCATCGGTTAGCTCTGTGCTAGGTGCGACAATGTGAGGGCGCGGCATCTTCTATCTCCAGCGCAGATCCAGCCTGTGGATCACAGGCTGGATCTGCGCAAAAAAATCACTCTTCGTAAGTGGGATAGTCGGTGAATCCAACCTCAGCGCCACCGTAGAGTGTCGCCGCGTTCAGTGAATTTAGCGGCCAGCCGTTTCTAATTCGTGCTGGCAAATCAGGATTAGCAATGAAAGGCCGTCCAAAAGCGATCAGATCTGCCAAGCCGGCCTCTATCAGACGTGCTCCTCGCTCCGCTGTATAACGTCCCGCGTAGATGATTCGTCCACTGAATACTTGACGCACGTCCATCCGAAAGCGCTCCGGTAGATCTGGCGCATTGTCCCAGTCGGCTTCTGCAATCGAAACATAAGCCACACCGAATTCTTCAAGAATTTTAATAGCTTCGATGTAGGTACTATGAGGGTCTTTTTCGACCATTCCAATATAAACACGATCTTGGTCCGTGCTTTCAAATAAAGGTGTAAAGCGCACACCCAGTCGCTCCGGCCCAACTGCTGCACTTACTGCTTCCACCACCTCGCGCAAAAATCGCAGGCGGTTGACTAGCGATCCTCCGTATTGATCTTCACGAGTGTTAGAGGACTCAGAGATAAATTGGTTTATAAGGTAACCATTAGCAGCATGAATCTCGATGCCATCAAATCCGGCCGCTATAGCGTTACGCGCTGCGGTCACATAAAGCCCAACTATTTCATGAATTTCTTCAACAGTCAGCGCGCGGGGCTTAGACGGTAATACGAGCTCGCCTTTGCCTTTTCCTGTTTCGATGAATGCTTTCGCACTAAGCGCTGGCAAAGCTGAAGGCGCCAAGGGTGCACCTTTACTTGGTTGCAGTTCCACGTGGGAAACCCGACCGACATGCCAAAGCTGAGCGAAGATAACACCTTCGCTTGCGTGAACCGCGTCTGTCACTTTACGCCAGCCCTCAATTTGAGCACTGTTGTAGATACCCGGTGTCCAGGCATATCCCTGCCCACGAGGCTCAATTTGAGTCCCTTCGCTGACCATAAAGCCGGCGGATGCCCGCTGCTGATAGTAGAGGGCCATTAGGTCGGAGGCTACATCGCCTGGCTGTTCACTGCGCTGGCGTGTCAATGGAGGGAAGGCAATACGATTCTTCAACGTTAGCCTGCCTAGTTTAACTGTCGTAAATAGAGACTCGTGATACATATTTCGTACTCCTAGTTTTGAACAGATAGGCACAGCGCGGATGCACATTGTTAATGCATGCAATTTGATCTCTTATAATAAGAGCGATTCTTCGCGCCGTGGTAAAAACCAGTGATTTATAAAAAATTAACTATACTGTGATAATTTATAACCAATACGATCGGATCTAGGCCGCGAATTTGAAGAGGACTGCTAAAAAATACTAAAATTGCTTTTTCTAATCACCTTTACTAATAGGTATTCGTTTAAATTCCATGGAACGTTCTATGCCGTCTCATTCAGGGCCCTCACAAAAAAGCTGAACTAAGTAGACCGGTCGTCTAGTGAAGTTAGCGCATGTTAGGGCCGCTACGGGCGGGCAGCAAGGACAAATGCGCAAGGAAAACGGCCATGAGGGCGCGGCGGGTGCTGTGGGCTAAGGCACTATTGCCAGAGGGCGTGTCGGCCCCGACAATCTGGTGCGCGTTGCTCATTTGGAGATCTTTGGTGCACAGGATATCGCTGGTGGTCTATCCAAGTTTTCAGTCACTTAGCCTTTCCATAGGCTCTGTGTTCGAATGCGCTAACGTGCTCCAGGGTGAGCCGCTCTATGGCTTCCGGTTGGTGTCTCTTTCGGGCGGGATAGTGCCATCGTCGCAAGGATTTTCGGTCGACAGCAGCATGCTAGACGCAGATGGAACCGATACGCTGATCGTCAGTGGCTACATGGAGCTCTACAAGCCAGAACAGGCTCTAATAGAAATGGTGCAGGACGCTGCAGCACGCTCCCGACGCATCGTTGCGCTTTGTGTTGGCGCTTTTGTCTTGGCCGAAGCGGGGCTGCTTGAAGGTCGCAGAGCCACTACCCATTGGCTACATGCCCCTGCGTTCAAAGAGCGATACCCCCACATAAGGCTAGATGAAGATCGATTATTCGTAGCAGACGGGGACGTGTGGACTGGCGCGGGAATGAGCGCTGGTATCGATCTCGCTCTGGCGCTTATTGAGAATGACTTTGGTGTTGATTTGGCACGACGCGTTGCGCGCAAGCTTGTGATCTACCAACGGCGGGGAAGCGAGCAGTCCCAGCTTTCAGCGCTACTGGAGCTCGATCCAAAATCTGATCGCATCCAGCTGGCCCTCGCCTATGCGCGAGAAAATCTTACCGATAACCTATCTGTTGAGGCGCTAGCAGCTGTAGCACGCTTGAGCCCTCGTCAATTCAGCCGGCTATTTCGGGAGCAAACTGGGCAAACCCCAGCTAAGGCCGTAGAGCGCCTTCGTCTGGAGCACGCCCGGATCATGATGGAGACGAGCCGCCATCCCATAGAGGTCATCGCCCAAGAGGCTGGGTTTGGTGATAGAGAGCGTATGCGCCAAGCATTTCTTCGAGCCTATGGAAGACCCCCCCAGGCGGTACACAAGACGCTCATTGACGCCGCGTCGGTGTAGTCAGATTTGCGCCCATCGTTATCCTTCGCTGGGGATCAGCCCTGCCTCTAGGTAGCTCGAAACAAGCTCATCAAACAGACTGATGTCTTGGCGAGTCCGCGCGATCAACTGGGCACCTGCCACCGCGGTATAAATTGCATATGCCCGGCGTTTTCGATCCTTAGCAGATCCCCAGTTGAGATCAGCCAGCACGTCGACAAGCCACTCGACATTAACGTCCGCAAACGCCCTCACCTCTTTGGTCACCTGATCAGGGAGATCTTCGAACTCCGCTGCCATAAAGCTCGAAAGGCATAGTCGATTTTGATTTTCTATCGATTTCCGAAAGATCGAGGGGTATAGCCGCAGGCAGTCTTTTGGAGATGTATGAGCTGCCCGCAGCTCGCTGAGTACCTGAGCTGTCTCCTGCCAGTACCTTTGAGCAACAGCAGCGCCAAGATCCGCTTTGCTCGGAAAATGATAGTAAATACTAGCGTTTTTTATTCCTACCTCTTCGGCGATGGTACGGAAATTGATCCCACCATAGCCATGCAGCTGCGCTGCCGCCTTGGCAGATAGCAGAATCTGCTCACGAGCATTCTGGCTCACTGCTTACCTCCGATCTGAATTCGGTGACTGAACCCATATTCTACACCCAAAAAATTTACCTACCAAGTGATAGGTAGGGGTTGACGGCAAAGAAAATGAGGCGCAACCTTCACTCACCTACCAACTGACAGACAGGTAAACAACCATGACCACTGAACACACCACCGCTAACCAAGCTTCGACCACTGAAATGAAGATCTATGACTGGTTCGATGGCCCTTATCCTGCCCGGGTCCGTATTGCCCTAGCCGAGAAAGACATGCTGTCGAAGATCAATTTCGTATCGGTGAACCTCTGGACCGGCGAGCACAAAGAACCTGAGTTTCTTGCCATCAACTATTCCGGCACTCTGCCGGTCCTGGAGCTTGAAGACGGTACCCGTATCGCGGAATGCACCGCGATCACTCAGTACCTCGATAGCCTGGAAGGCAATCCCACACTGACGGGTGAAACGCCGCTCGAAAAAGGTCTGATCCACATGATGACTAAGCGTGCGGAAATCGAATTCCTAGACGCGGTGAGCGTATATTTCCATCACGCCACCCCTGGTCTTGGCCCGAAAGTCGAGCTGTATCAGAACGCAGAGTGGGGCGCGAAAATGGGTGAGAAGGCAACGCGCGGCATGCGTTACTTTGACAACCTGCTGCGCCAGCAGCCTTTCGTTGCCGGCGACAAGTTTTCGATGGCGGATATCGCTGTCATCGGCGGGATGATCTTCGCATCCCTGGTGAAGCTGCCGGTCCCCGATGAGTGCGATGCCTTGCGCGCGTGGTACGCAAAAATGCAAGAGCGTCCTAGCTACAAAACCTGGCGCGCCCTGGTCGACCAAGGCGCACCGAAAAAATAACGACCGCTAGTCGTTCGATCACTATCCGCCACGGCTTAGCCGATGGCGGATTTTTTTCGCCTGGCCCTATTGGAAGCGCGGCGCTGCATCTCGGTGTGGGAAAACACTCTCCACACGATCGCCGTTGAGGTCGTGGTCAATCAGGCATTCGCGACGTGCTACCGTTTAAGGTCTGCAGGAGATCGATGACGCATCACGGCTGTCAGCAAGTCCGCCTACGGCAAAGCTTTGGCGGGGAATGCCGGTGCCTTGGAGTGCTAACGTAACGTTTTAAATCTCTACAGGGGTAACTCATCCACTGGATGCAAGAGGCCCCTTATGGCGAGTCCGTCCCAGCAACCTCCTCGTCTGCCCCGCGATAGGATGAGCACGTTGTGGACTCGAGGCGACATCCGCAGCTGACTCGACATGGAGAAGCTTTTAAAGCTCGTAAAAAAGCCGCTGCGGGAACAGCGGCTCAGTACGGTGAAGCGATCAACAGGAGTAGGAGCGATCTATAACCGGCCAGTCAGAATAGCCAGTCGAATCGCCGCCATACCAGTACTCCTTGGGTGCTTCGGCCAGCGGTGCCCTGATGCCTAAGCGATAGATCAGGTCAGGGTTTGCGATGAAGGGGCGCCCAATGCTAAATAGGTCTGCCTTTCCCGCAGCGAGCGTTTGCTCAGCCAGGTCCAAGGTGTACTGATTGTTGCCGATGTAGGCGCCCTTGAAGCGCCGTCGCAGCTCAGCGAAATCAACACCACTCACCTCGTCACGGCTTGTCTGCGTGACTCCCTCTATTTCATGGACATACAGCAACCCAAGATCCGAGAGTGCTGATACGTACGCATTGAAGGTAGCCATAGTATTGCTATCCAACGGCGTCTCGCCGGGTGTCGTAGTCGCTGGCGAAATGCGGATGCCTACGCGGTCTGCGCCCCAGACGTCGGTAACCGCCTTGACTACTTCCAAAGGGAAGCGCAAACGATTCTTTAGGGAGCCGCCATACGCGTCAGTCCGAACGTTGGTACTGTCACGGACAAACTGCTCTAACAGATAGTTGTTCGCAGAGTGGACTTCTACACCGTCAAACCCAGCACGCTTCGCATTTTTTGCAGCCGTTCGATAGTCCTCCACAATCAGCGGTATTTCTGCAGCACCTAAGGCACGTGGTGTCACGAATTCCTTTAACCCTTCATGCACCCGTATCTGGCCGGCAGGCTTTATCGCAGAGGGTGCTACGGGGAGGTCTCCCCCATGCATGTCAGGGTGTGACATACGGCCGGTATGCCACAGTTGGAGGAATATTTTTCCGTCACTGCGATGCACCGCATCCGTGACTCGTTTCCAAGCGACAATTTGGGCCTCTGTCCAGATACCCGGGGTACGGGGGTACCCTCGTGCCTGGGCAGAGATGTTGGTAGCTTCAGTCACGATAAGCCCGGCACCAGCCCGCTGTGCGTAGTAGTCCGCTGCGTAGTGCGGTTGAACACCCGCATCATCAGCGCGGCTTCGAGTCATCGGCGCCATTACAATGCGATTTTTCAGTTGCAAACTGCCTAGGGCAACGGGCTGCAGCACAGGACTTGCGAAGCGGTTCATCACGGTTTTCTCTCCTCGTGGTTAAGTCGCAGGACGTCGCTCGGGATCAGACGGTCTTTGCCCACACGGCTTGAGCATTGGTGAATTCACGCAAGCCAAAATGCGATAGCTCTCTGCCGTAGCCGCTTTTCTTCACACCACCGACCGGAATGCGAGCATTGGATGCAGGAAACCCGTTGATAAATACCCCACCTGTCTCTAGGCGCAGAGCAATCCGCTGAGCCCGGACATTGTCCTGGGTCCATAGGCTGCCTCCCAATCCGTACTCACTGTCGTTGGTCAAGACGATTGCATGCTCAGCGTTGCGCGCCACACTGATCGCAGCGACAGGGCCGAAAGTCTCCTCGTCAAAGGCCGCCATTCCCGGCAAGACGTTGGCCAAGACGGTGGGCTCATAGAAATTTCCCGGACCATCGATCTTCTTTCCGCCGAGAAGTAAGGTGGCGCCTGCGGCAATCGTGCGCTCTACCTGGTCGTGAAGCTCGTCGCGCAGATCATTGCGCGCCATAGGACCTAGATTCGTGGCGCTGTCCAGAGGATCACCGACGCGTAGCCGCTTTACTGCTGCAAGGAACTTCTGCGTAAATTCTTCGGCAATTGGTTGTTCTACGATGAACCGCTTTGCAGCCAGACAAACCTGGCCAGCATTCTGAAACCGCGCTTCAACCGCGGCATTTACTGCCAAGTCGACATTGGCGTCTGCCAGTACAATGAATGCATCGGAGCCGCCTAGCTCGAGAAGACTCTTCTTAAGCGCCCTGCCGGCGGTCGCCGCGACAGCTGAGCCGGCACGCATGCTTCCTGTGAGCGTTACTGCAGCAATTCGCGGATCTTCGATGGTGCGGGCCACAGTGTCATTATCGGCGATGAGGTTGGCGAATAGCCCTTTTGGAAAGCCGGCTGCCTCATACGCATCCTGCAACGCATAGGCAGAACCCATAACATTCGGGGCGTGCTTGAGAATGAAGCCATTCCCCGAAAGCATGATGGGACCCGATGCACGGATAACCTGCCAAAGCGGGAAATTCCAAGGCATCACCGCGAGAACGGTTCCGATTGGCAGGTAGGAAACGTAAACCTCATCGTCGCCCTCGACCTTGACGGGCTCGTTGGCCAAGATTTCGGGCCCGTTTTCAGCAATCCAATCGAGAGTCGCCGCGCATTTTTCAACTTCGGCTCGGGCCGCAGTCAAGGTCTTGCCCATTTCGGCAGTAATCAGCGCCGCCAGCACCTCTGCACGTTCACGAAGAATTGAGGAGAGTTTTCGATAGACGTTGACCCGCTCTCTCATTGGAGTAGCGCGCCAAAGGCGAAACGCAGCAGCGTTGGCGTCGAGCAGTTGTTCGATCTCGCTTGCGGTCTGCAAAGCGTAAGTGGAAATCAGCTCACCGGTCGCCGGGTTGCGAGAGGTGGGGATAGCAGGAAGGACCTTGTTTGCATCGGACTTAGTCATTGGTCGTACCTCATTTGCGATGGCGCAGCGCGTTTTGCTCTGCAATGAGCGCAAATTTAGGTACGTCCCAAAAGTCTAGGAAGGCGTGTTGTTATCCTATGACTAAAGGTCATAGGCAGCACGCCGAGGGATGTAGGTCACAAGTGAAAGGTCCGGCCGCCCTTCTGGCGTCAGCGCTACATAGGTGAAATCAATGTAGCCGCTGACTGGATGAAGGAGGCGCTTTCGTCCTTCGTCAAAGCCTTTGACCTCAGTGTCCTGCCACCAGTCACGAAACTCCTCACTCTGACTCGATAGCTCTTCGATCAAGCTATCGAAAGGTGCTTTGTCATGCGCGCGAGCCCGCGCAGCGCGGAACGTACTGATCATTCCGCGGGCCATCTGCTCCCAATCCAAGATCACGGTTCGATAGGGGGTATACAGGAACAATAGCCGTAGCGTGTTGCGCTCATGAGGTTCAAGCGAGCCGTAGTCAACGAATAGGTCCGCGATCGCATCGTTCCAAGCCAATATGTCGAGCCGGCTGTTCCGAACGTAGGCCGGGATAGGATTGATTGCCCGAACGAGCATCTCCAGACCATCAGTCACTCCACCACCTGTCGCGGTGGGCGCCACATCAAGTGACGACAACGCGAAAAGATGTGCGGATTCCACATGATCGAGCTTCAGCACCTTAGCAATCCGGCGTAACGCGTCAGGCGAAGGCTGGATGTCACGACCTTGCTCAAGCCAGGTGTACCAGCTAACGCTCACCCCAGCGAGTATCGCCACCTCCTCACGGCGTAATCCTGGAGTACGCCTGCGCCCTTCTGGGAGGCCAAAGTCTTTTGGATCTAGGCGAGCACGCCGGCTGGACAGGAACTGGCCAAACTCATGTCGCTGCTCTACTGACGGTCTAGGTGCCATGAAGTCCCCATATTGACAAGAATGCGAATAGCCGACCGGCTAGAGAAGCATCACTGGGCGGCGAAGCCCGAAACGGCTGACTCCCTCGGCTCCCTTTTGATCCGGTAGAGGCCGAAGATAACTGCGGCGAAGAGACAAAATTCCCTGGCCACATGCGAAGGTGGCCACCGCACGCGCAGAGTCTACGCCTTGCCTTGAATTTGCAGGGAAAATCGAATTGTGAAGCCTCATGCCGAGGTGACGCAGACGAGTGCTTGTGCGCTAGGAGTGAGAAGTACCATAACGTTTAGGTCGGCTGATTTAAGATCCCCGCACGGGAGATTTGCCTACCCTGCACGTAACGAGATTGCTACCCATCTTTTCATACCGTGCTTCGAGGCTTTGCAGCCTAGCCTTTCGCTCCTGGCGCTACTGGAGAACTCCAAAACGCTAATGCTTAAGCTGCCTCTAACGATACGCCTGCTTTCACAGGGCTGAGATCGCCTTCAATCTCAACGGGTGAGACTCTGAACCCCTACGAGCATGAAGCACTGCATCTGCGCCCGTCAAAACGGCCGTTCCATTCTGATCTGTCACCCACCAAGTTCTAGTGGGACTAGGCAGGCCGGCGCGTCACGTCTGGTCGGTACGGCCCCCCACGTGTCTCAAAGCGCAACCGAAAGCACTGTGTGCCAGGCGTGGACTGACAGCAGTGCTGTATCGAATCCACGACTCTTTCCGAGCGACCAGCAGAACCCCCGGCAGTTTAGGTGGCTGCTTTAGGCTGCTGGGAATTTCGGATAGCTCTGTCGGGTAAGCGATACACGAATACGTTCGCGCTTCCGGCGGGCCCCAACCGAAGCAATCCGATCGGTGAAGTCATCAGAGCTTAGGGCCCACCTGAGCTTCTCCAAACCTCGTGGGTACACTGATCCCTCACCGTGAACGTGCAAAAAACAGTACGTGCATTGTTGACCGTCCCCCCTCAAAGCACGACTGCAGGACCTATGCAGAGGGAGAGGATCATGTTCACTAATTTTTCAAGACTCAAACACCGAGTAAACAATGTATAAATCAGCTTCAGGATGGGGGGAGCGGGCCAGGATTGCTACTGTTGCATGGCCACCCTCAAACACATGCTATCTGGCATAAAGTCGCTGACCAACTGGCAGAGCGCTATACTGTCATTGCCGCTGATCTAAGGGGCTATGGCGACAGCAGTAAACCGCCCGCTTCTGAACATTCGACGCTCTACAGTAAAAGAGAAATGGCGTTGGACTGTGTCGAGCTCATGAAATCAGTCGGCTTCGACTCTTTCAATTTAATCGCATTCGATGTGTAACCGGCGCGATAATTTTTGGCAATGGCCAAGCACCGCAAGCGGCACCGTCGTCGTTAAAATTCACCTGCAATTTTAGCCATGTAGTACTTTACAAGTATTTCTTTACAACTACCCCCCGCGATAACCCGCCACACTCTCGACTCAGCGCGCAAAATTAATTTTGGCACTGTTATCCTCGCATAGTTTAACCTGACTACTACAGCACGCTGTGAATAATTATATTTATAGACAGAATCATCGACTACGATCCATGCATATTCAGGTGCAGAAAACAGAGACCACCCAACAAGTTTATCGCCATTTTCTAGGTAGTAGACTCTTGTCACTGTAGAACTACGCAAGCCGAAAGACTTAAAGTCGGATCTTAACTCCCTACTAGCGGAAGCCTGCCCATAACTATAAGCGGTTGCAATCGGCAAAGCAGGTGTCAAGCACAAAACGGTGGCCAGAAAATAAGCCAGTAATACAATATTACTTGTCGAGATCACAGGATAGTATTTTTTCAATAGAAACCACATCCCAGAGAAAACCAACAAGACCAGGACGAACACCGCCCACCACCCAGCACTAGATACCTTATTCCAATGATCCAAGATGTAGATATACCCATAGAACAGATAGGAACTGAATGGCAAGTTAGCCTCGGAAATATTAATACCGTAGCGACTTAAGTACCCTGCGATGTCGAAGTAGCCAATACCTGAAATGATCCCGTTCGAAATCACCCCAACGAAAGTGGCGACAGCGGTAAATTTAATCCCCGGGTTTCGGGGTCTCGTAAACGATCGTTGCATACCAATGCGGCGGTAGGTATCCATCAGATAGCCTCTTGCATAACTCAGTTCGATAGCATTAAGAGTTGGTGATGAATTTAAGAATAATGTTTTTGCATCGCAGACCACATCCTCACATTCTTAACTCAATCAGCTCATCAAGAAGCTGATTTATTTCTGCAGAAGCGTATGAAGCGGGCGCTACATCCAACACAGAGTCGAAGTAGCTATATCCGCGAAGCAAAAGGCGACCTCGGTTATAAGTACTAATAACTTCTTCATGCGCGAAAGAAAGACTCGTCTTCAGCATAGGGATGTTCAAACCATTTACAGCCGAGAGATTCGTCTCGCGTTGATTCCTATGCCACTCCATTTGCTCTTGCAATTCTTTGTAATCGTTTTCCTCAATGTGAACATTTTCGCCATAATAATCCTCAATAACCGAGCGTTGGCCACCAGTTCCTTTTTTTGTCACCAGACCAAATAACAGGGAATTTTTTTTCTTTTTCTTAAAAAGCCCTCTGAAATCTTCGACAAATAATTCGCTACTATTAATTGCCTGAAAACAGCTTATATCAATCAACAAAATAACGAGATTAGTTAAATCACGAACTTTTTCAAACTCTCTATTTATGTCCAAAAAGATATAATCATAATTGGCTTTCAATTCCTCAAACTTGGTTTTGGTGCTTTCTTTCCTTTCAAGCTCTTGTGTTAACTCGGGAAGTAATATTTGGCTGATTCTTCTTGATCCTCCCTTTTCACAATTTTTTTTCATGTTAGAAACACGCTTTTTCAAATCTCGTATTTCGGACTTCCTGAAAACAACGTCCTTTTCATCAAAAAAGTCTATTTTACTCACGAGCGAATCCTTCTCAGGACTAGCCTTTCTGGCAATCATTCCTCTATAAACGGAATCACTAGTGATCACGGCTACTTTAAAGCCTCTTAAAGTGAGGCATGCCGCTAAGTCAACGGTGATAGGAGACTTACCTATACCCCCTTTATAGTTGGTGACAGAAATTACTTGCGTGGACCCTTCAGAAAAAATGAACTCCTTGATTTCAACTGGAATCGTCAAATTTGATCTAGAAAAAAAATTCCAAATGGACCTACGAGACAGGTTTCTGTTGGACGAAGGGAATTGCGATTCGTAAGAGCGCCAAGTTCGATCCGCCACACCTGCCCAATGCGCTGCCTGAGCAACACTAAAAAAGCTCGATTCACGGGTTTTCTTCAAAATTTTCCTAAGTTGATCTTCCATCGAAAGTCCTCCAGTGATCTGGCGAAATCTTATTGATGGACGCATCGATTTGGAAGGTGAGCTTTGTGCCACCTTCGCGAAGAGGTCTTGGGTAGTAGGTGAATTTGCGGAGAAATTTGTCGATGCGATGTACGCGCGGTGCAGTACCACTGGTGGTTGAAGAACACTCGCTTCGTGGTACCTACGGCGTTTATTTGAGGTTTTGTAGTATGCAGGTCGTCAAACGAACTAGCTTTTGGTCGACATTCTGTTGAACAGCCACTCAGCCATGGAGCTATCTTCCAAGGCATACTCACCTCGGTTGGCCTTCCAGATCAGCTCTCGCTCCCGTAGCAGCTCAAGTGCTTTCTGCACATTTGGCTTAGTAGCATTCAGTGACTCCTGTGTCTGCTCCAACTTGCGGTTGATGGTCTCAAGCGTTTCTGACGAGAACGGTACGAAGGACTGCTTCCGCAAGGCTCGCTCGGCAATCACCTCCAAGACCGCTTGCTGCAGCGCAGACAGATCGTTGCAGGCGCTTTCGTAGTCGCTCCAGACGCCCTGCTGATGGTTCAGCGCGCCCTCACGCAGCAGCTCGCCCAAGTTGCCGGCATCGCCCAGAATCACACGGGTATCGGAGAGAAGCGCTGTCAGCATCTCCGGCCGGCGGCCGACTAACTCGAAGGCATACTCCACGTCCTCGATCGCGAACTGGTTGTGCGCGGCGAGACTGCCGTTCCACAGCTCGGTGACAAACTCGACATAGTCATGGCTGAGACGAGGAAATTCGGAAACCCGAGCGCCGTAGAAGGGCTGGCCATTCTTAAGCACCAGGTTGGCCAGCTTGTCACGGCTCGACCCGGTGAAGACCATCCGGACGCCATCCTCTTCCACGCCGCTGTTGAGCTGGTCGCGGGCGGCCTTAAAGGCGAACATGGCTGCCACGCCAGCCTCGCTATTGAGCGCATGCTGAGCTTCGTCGACGATCAGCACGATCATGCGACCTGAGACGGTGCGCAGCACGTCCAGCGCCTTGGCCAAGGTGGTACCGGTCGGCAGCTGCGGCCGGGTAAAGTCCCAGCTCAAGGTGCGCAGCAGGTTGAGCTTTTCGATGCCGGCTTTCTTGGCCACTTTGCTCAAGCCCGATTCGTATTCGGCCAACGCTTCGCCGATGGCGCCCGCGATCAGGTCGGCGGGATCGGTCTGCTTGTCCGCCCACAGGTCGACATAGACAGCGAGCCAGCCACGGGCTTCGCAGGCGGGAATAAGGTCGTTCTTGAGGAAGGTGCTTTTGCCGGTACGCCGCGGCGCCGCTAGGAAGAGCCCTGAACTATGATCGTGGAAGGTCTCGCCTGCCAGCTCGCGAACCAATGACTCCGCCAGAGCGGTGCGTTTGAAGAGTGGACGTCTCGCGGCCATGGCCAG